>CEQX01059375.1_pt1 | contig 14621 bp, 12 predicted proteins | sample 356261 | NCBI WGS metagenome assembly CEQX01 (sample SAMEA2621076, study PRJEB7988) | marine metagenome | isolation source: saline water (ENVO:00002010), including | reverse complement strand
GTAGCAGGAATAGCATTAATTGCAGTAATCTCCTTTGGTTGGCCTGCTTTGCTTGTTGTAGGAATTGCCTTGATTACCTTTGCAGCAACAAGATGAGTGAATGAATAGGGTCTATCCGAATGCCCATGCGGATGGTTCAATTGGCAATTCCACCACCCATTAAGGAAAAGAAGGATAGCCAAATCATTATTCCAACAAAAATGCTAATTTTTGCAGAAAGCCTTCCGCCATTTCTCATACTATCTGATAAATTGGGATTTGATGCTATATTAGACCCAATAACAGGCCAAATACAAATTGAAGCCATGAAACCTAAACAAATCGGCAAATCATCTACATCGCCACCAGCTAGATTGAACCAAATGGACAATATGAGAGAAGGGGTTACAGGGGCAATGAAGCCAATCCAAAAGTCCCTAAGATTCGATTTTTCTCTGTGAACATTCTTGATTTCGTCATTCATCAAAATTATTGGAGAACTCTCCTTTTCTTTTTCTGAAGACATCGCTATACACCAATCTGCATGAGTTTGCAAAATTATAATGTGTATAAAATTTCATACTATTCTTCTTCTGAACTGGATTTACGATTCTTTAATCGTGGAATTGCAAGCCACAAAATTCCAACAACATTTGTGTAAATCAAGGCATATTCAACCAGAGGATAGTCATCAAGGAATGGATCAGTGCATTCTGTGACTCCACGCCACCACGTATCTTGCGGGACTTCTTCTCCGAAAATGAAGGTGCTACCTAACATCGGTGTGGCAATAGTTACATTTTGTTCAGCACCGTATGTCGAGACTAATTCCATAGGCTCATACCAATGGTGCAAAGCAAGTTCGTATTTCGAAATATGAATCGGAATCGACACTGATGCATTCAAATCGATTGCTGCCTGAATCATCTGCTCAGGATGCATGTGTACGTGCTCCCAAGCAACGTTGTATTGGCCTGAATCAAGGAATGCCAAATCGAATGGTCCGTATATTGCTGAGATATTCTTGAATTCCTCCATGTATCCGGTATCACCACTAAAGTAGATGCTAGTATCATAGAACTTGAAAATCCAAGAGCCCCAAAGGGTTGCACTGTTATCGGTTATGCCTCTACCACTAAAATGGCGAGAAGGAGCGAATGCTGCGAACAAATCATCTGATACATTTGTTTCATCATACCAATCAAACTCCAGGATATTGCTTTCGTCTATACCCCATTCGATAAGATGGTACTTTACTCCAAGCGGCACATAGAACATTGAATCTGACAATTCTCTGATAGTATTCTTGTCCAAGTGATCATAGTGGTCATGTGAGATGAAAACATAATCGATTTCTGGCAAGTCATCCACTGTGTACTCATCTTCGTAAGGGAATGGACTAGGCCCTAGTGATAGAGGTCCTGCTCCTCCAGTACTGAATACGGGGTCTGTAATTATCGAAAATTCATTGGTGTGCAATAATACGGTAGAGTGCCCAAACCAAGACACGCTAAATTCACCATCTTCCAGCTCTTTCAACTCAAATTCTTGTGAAGGTAGAGGCTCGTCAGGTGAGCGACAATTATCGCTCACCATATACTGGCTAAGTGTATCCCAAGTAGATGTTTCATCATTTGACAAAGATGTAGATTCAACATTCTCGAAGCCTCCATCATTGTAATTGGGTGAGTCATATTCAGGCGCATCACCACCAAAATCTTCAGAGAAATTGACTACTATTGTTGTTGCAGCAACCATTATCGTAACTAATACTACAAGGATTAATGATAACAGTTTGAACTTTCTTTTGCGACTCGGTTTATCCAAATCTTTCTCCTTCTTTGTGAACAATTTTGTCCTTGTCAACAAGTTAACTACAAACCAAAATACTGCAATAATAATCAGAATTACATTAACTGAGCGAAGGTTTCTTCCTTCAGCCCAAAGTATCAGTGAGGCTAGAAATAGGATGTAGCCTAACAAATCATTTCCAGGCTGAAATAATCTAGAAGTAAATGATGAATCTGTGACAAAGTCACCTTCAACACTATCTCCATCACTCATGATTTCACCCTAAGGTGCTTACATTCTGACTTTGTTTCCGGTGATTACTCTCCAGATGCGCTGTAGAGGGTCGTAGTACCTGTCTACAACTCTTTCCTTCAGTTGAATAATAGCGTCGTCTGTGATTTGAATTCCTGCAGGGCAGACTTCTGTACAGCATCTTGTGATGTTACAGTATTCAACACCGAATTCCTTCTTGACTTCTGGGAGTCTATCTTCTTCATCAAGCGGGTGCATCTCATATTGAGCTAGTCTGACTAGATTACGAGGGCCTGCGAATTCGTCGAATAGTTGGTGATCTCGTAGAACGTGGCATGTGTTCACACAGAGGAAGCATTCAATGCACTCTCTGAACTGCTGAACACGATGTGCTTCGTGCTGGTTGAATTCCCAATTTGGCTCTTCAGGGCCCTTAATCGGCTTGATTCTCTGAGCAACATCATAGTTCCAAGAAACATCTGTAACCAAGTCTTTGATGTGAGGGAAGGTCTTCATTGGTCGAATTTCAATTGGTTGCCCTTCTGGAGTTTCAGCCACAACATCAGACATACGAGTCATGCACATCAAGCGAGGTCTTCCATTGATTTCAGCACTACAAGAACCACATTTCCCTGCCTTACAGTTCCAGCGAACTGCCAGGTCTGGTTCTTGTTCGTATTGTACACGGTGCATACAATCTAGAATGACCATCCCCTCATCTAATTCGAGTTCATATTCCTCGAGTTTGGCTTCATCTCCTTCACCACGAAGGACCTTGAATTTCTGATTCTTACCTTTCAGTGACATCAGTTGCCACCTCCTTGTTCTGCTGCCCTTTCGGCAATCATAGCCTTAACTTCTTTAATCGCATCCTGCAAATCGTCTCGCATTTTTTCTACAGGCTCTTGTCTAATCTTGATCTCTCCCTTTTCCATCCAACATATGTTGAGAGTCTTGCCCCAATATTCATCTTCGTGCCCAGGGAAATCATCTCTGGTATGTCCGCCCCGACTTTCTTCTCTAGTCAATGCTGCTAGTGTTGCTACGATCGAAATGTCTACCATATTTTTCAGGTCGAGAGCTTGATGCCAGCCAGAATTGTACTTACGACTGGTACCAGGGAAGCAATTCTTTTCCCGCTGTGAAAATTCTTTCAGGTCCTCTAATGCAGATTCCAGTTCATCCTTTACACGGATGATTCCGACCTTTTCTTGCATCATATCACGCATTGCATCGTAGATGAGACCGGGGTTTTCTCCTTCTCCTCTCTCCAGTGGTGCAATCATTTCTTTGATAGCCGCTTGAACTTGGGAATCATCGATACTTGGTTGCGCGAAGTCCGCTGCTTGCTTTGCAGCATGCTCACCAGCTCTTTTCCCAAATACGATTAGGTCTGATAGTGAATTTCCTCCAAGTCTATTTGCACCGTGAAGTCCACTTGCAACTTCACCACATGCGTACAAACCAGATATTGTTGTTTCTTGGGTTTCTGCATCAACAATTACTCCTCCCATGACGTAGTGGGCAGTAGGACCAACCTCCATTGGTTCCTTTGAAATGTCAACACCTGCAAGTTCCTTGAATTGGTGATGCATTGAAGGCAGTTTAGCAAGGATTGCTTCTTCTCCTCGGTGCGAGATGTCGAGGAATGCGCCACCGTGTGGGCTCCCTCTTCCTGCTTTTACTTCACTGTTAATCGCTTTCGATACTACGTCACGAGTCAACAACTCAGGTGGCCTTCTAACAGTCGCAATTTTACCTGAAACAACTTCTTCTACCCATTGATCAGATTCTTCAATGGTTTCTGCATGGTCACCTTGGAACATTTCAGGAACATAGTTGAACATGAATCGCTCATGAGGCTTACCATTCTCATCGCTGTTAAACAATCTACCGCCTTCTCCACGAACTCCTTCTGTAACCAAAATACCACGAACTGATGGCGGCCAAACCATTCCAGTAGGGTGGAATTGTACGAACTCCATGTCACGAAGTTCTGCGCCAGCCCACAAAGCGAGAGCGTGCCCATCGCCAGTGTATTCCCAAGAACCGGAACATACTGACCAGCATCTGGTAATTCCACCAGTTGCAAGAATAACCGATTTAGCAGAGAATGCATGGAAATCTCCGTCTACGCGAGTATAAGCGACACATCCAGTAACCCTATCCCCTTCTTTTAGGAGATGTCGAACAGTATATTCGGTGAACATGTCAATTCCTTCGTGAATCCCTCTTTCCTGAAGTGTACGAATTAATTCGAGTCCAGTAGCATCGCCAACGTGAGCAAGTCTTGGGAATGTATGACCACCAAAGTTTCTCTGGTTGATCAGATTCTTCGTCGTTCTATCGAATACTGCGCCCCACTGCTCAAGTTCTCGGACTCTATCCGGTGCTTCCTTAGCATGGAACTCAGCCATGCGCCAGTTTGCAAGCCACTTGCTTCCTTTCATAGTGTCGTGGAAGTGAACCTTCCAGCCGTCACGAGGGTCTGCATTCTGAAGAGCTGCTGCACAGCCACCTTCTGCCATTACAGTATGTGCTTTGCCGAGAAGAGACTTTGTGATAATTGCAGTCTTAGCACCGCTTCTTGCGGATTCAATTGCAGCACGCAGTCCTGCTCCTCCTGCCCCGATTACAATTACATCATACTCGTGAGATGTGAAATCCTCGGACATATCATGCACCTCCAATTAATACAAGACTGAAATCCGTAATGATGCCCTTGGAACAAGCAATTGTCCAAGCATCACCAACGAATACCAAGACTAAGGAAATCCAGAACCAGAATCCGTGGTCTCTATTGATTACACTAATCTTTGAGAATAACATCCCTCTGAACTTTGAAATTCCACTAGCCCAGCGGTCTAACATTCCTCCAGCAAGGTGTCTCAAAGCGTGGCATGAGGTGACATAGAATGTCAAACAAACCGCTTCAAGAGTTAGGATAATTGTTCCACCAGAGATTCCGTATCCATCGTTAGAGAATGACATAGTGTGAGTAATATCCCACCACTTGATCATTAGAATTGGAATGACCATGTACAGGAAGTATCGGTGCAGGTTGTTTACGATGAACAATCTCTTTTCACCTTTGTAACCAATTTTTTTGTTGATTTCAGGTTCATCAACCCAGCAACCAGTAGGGCTAGCGAAGAAGGTGCGGTAGTAGACACGGCGCATGTAGTAGCATGTACCTCTGAAAGAAAACGGAATCCAGAGAATCAGAACTGCCGCATTAACCCACGAAGGATGATCCCAACCAGAGAACATATCCCACTCCAAGACATTCGGAGAGAACATTGGTGAAATGACATGTGCGCCATTAACGTCATAATCGATATGATCTGAGAAAAATACAACTCTCCATAGCGTCCATAAAACGGCTAACGTTAGCCCAATCCCCATTACTGCAGGCTGTGCCCACCACTTGTCGATTCTGTCAGTTTTTCCCATGCCATTTAGCATCGGTAACTTGAGGCCGTCTCCCATTAGTTACACCAACCACGCCCCCTATAGGGGGCGGATATTTTGTGCGAGTCACGATGGGGTCTTTGACCTGTTCGGCTCGTGTTCATGCTAGTGATGAGTAGTCAACTTCAGCCTCAACCATCTCAATCTCATCTACGTCCATCTGTGCTAATTGCAGTTTCCCAGACAATTCGTCGTTGACTGCGTGCCAGTAAGAATAAGCTTCAATGACCCAAATTCCAGATTCCCTGGTTCCGTTTCCACTACCCTTTACTCCTCCGAATGGCAAGTGTGCCTCAGCACCAGTAGTCGAGTTGTTGATTCCTGTCATACCAGCCTTGATTCCTGTCTTGAAACGATATGCTTCAAGACGATCATTGGTGTAAATTGCGCTCGACAATCCGTATGGACTTGCGTTCGCAAGATGCAAAGCATGTTCAAAATCATCTGCCTTGACAATAGTAACAGCTGGCCCGAATACCTCCTCATGGAAGCAGTTCATGTCTTCAGTGACATCTGCATAAACGTGAGGCCACATGAAAACTCCACCTTCTGGACTACCTTGGAAATTATCTGGGGTGTTTCCAGAAGAGATTCGGCCTTCTCCCCACAGCTTGGTTGCCCCATCTGCCTCTACCATTTCGATACCCTTCAAGAAATCAACAGCGTATTTTTCAGAAAGCATAGAGCCATACAATACATCTTCATGCTTCAGAGAGTCACCGATTCTAGTGCTCTTGACTTTAGCCATGAACTTCTCCATGAATTCATCATAGATGTCCTTGTGAAGGATCAGATTGCCAAGACTTGTACATCTCTGTCCGGCGGTTCCAAATCCTCCCCAATAAGCCCCTGCAACAGCATTGTCAATGTCTGCAGATGGCATTACTACTAACGGATTCTTACCACCTAGTTCTAGACTGCATGAGACTAAGTTTCTTCCACAAACTTCGCCGATTGCCTTGCCGACTTCTGTACTTCCAGTGAATGAAATCTTGTTGATTAGACCCTCATCGACAGCGTCTACGATGTACTGTCCTGCGCCGCTTCCCTTGCCATGAACCAAGTTGATGACTCCATCTGGCAATCCTGCTTGATGCATTACACGCGCTAATGCGAATGAAAGCAGAGGAGAATCTTGAGGCGACTTCCAAACACAGGTGTTGCCACAAATTATTGCTGGAATCATCTTCCAAAATGGAACTGCGGATGGGAAATTGCATGCATTGATAATTCCACAAACCCCCAGAGGGCGGCGGTAGGTGAACAATTCTTTGTCAGGCAATTCGGAATTGACTGTTTGGCCGTAAAGCCGGCGGCCTTCGGATTGGAAGAACAAGCATGTATCGATTGCTTCTTGGATTTCTCCTCCACATTCTTTCAGAGTTTTACCAATCTCACGTGCCTGTAATCTAACTAGATCGTCCTTGTACTCAATCAACAAACGGCCCATGTTTCCAATAATTTGTCCACGTGTAGGCGCAGGAGTTGCTGCCCACCCTGTCAAAGCGGAACGTGCTGCTGCAATAGCGGCGTGAACATCATCTCTAGTAGACAAGGGGAACTCGCCTAATTCGTCTGCCAAAACTGCAGGATTCTTACTAATGAAGGTAGAACCATCTGAGGAAGTGGTTAGTTGTCCGTTAATTATGTTGTAACCCTTAACCTTAGGAAGGTTGTCTGGATTATTGTTGTCCATGAACTCAAGTCCGGCTTCTAGGATGTGCGTCATGGCGATGCGTCATGGAATCAGAACATAAGTCTTGCATTAAGGATAAATCCATGGATTAAAGTGATACCGACTGCGAAGATAGAACACTCGGAGGGGTTTACCCATGGCTGGTGAAGATACTGATTCTATTTCGTTAAAGGTTTCAAAGGCAATACCAAGTGATGTTGGTCACGGTAGAGCGCGCATTAGTGGAGAGAATGATTTGGACCTGAAGCCGGGTGATATAATCGAGATCAAAGGCGATAATCGCTCGACCGCTGCAATTTACTGGAGAAGTAGACCAGAAGATGCAAAAATGGACATTATCAGAGTTGATGGTATCATTAGGAAAAATGCAGGCGTTAGCCTCGGCGATAGAGTAACTGTCTCTAAAGTCGATGCCAAGATTTGCACTAAACTAGTATTATCTCCCGTTATGGCAAACAAACAGAAGGTCAAATTCGGCCCGGGCATCGAAGGTTTCGCCAGAAGAGGACTGAATAAACGCCCAGTTGTTGCTGGAGATAGAATCTTTATCCCAGGTATGACATTATTCGCTGAAGCATTACCTTTCGCAGTGTTGCAAACGACTCCAAAGGGAATCGTGCAGGTCAATTCAGATACTGATATTGTAATCAAAGATGAAGCAATTGATGATGATGATGTAGGCCAATCTCAAGGAATTACCTACGAGGACATTGGAGGAATCGGAAGCCAATTGTTGAAGGTTCGTGAAATGATTGAGCTTCCATTAAAGCATCCAGAATTATTCCGCCGCTTAGGTATTGACCCGCCAAAGGGTGTACTTCTACACGGCCCACCAGGAACTGGAAAAACAATGATTGCAAAGGCGGTTGCGACTGAAACCAATGCTCACTTTACATCCATAAACGGTCCTGAAATTATTTCCAAATATTATGGTGAATCTGAAAAGCAGCTACGTGAGATTTTCGATGAAGCCGCAAACAATGCACCCGCTATCGTATTCGTTGACGAAATAGATTCTATTTGTCCTAAACGTGAAGATGTTAGTGGAGAAGTGGAGCGCAGAGTGGTCGCTCAAATGCTGACTTTGATGGACGGTATGCAAGGCAGAGACAATGTCATTGTCATTGGCGCTACTAACAGAAGAGATGCAATGGACCCTGCACTGCGAAGGCCTGGCAGATTCGACAGAGAAATCGAAATCGGAGTTCCAGACAGAGAAGGCAGGAAAGAAATCCTTGATGTTCACACAAGGCAAATGCCTATCGCTGACGATTTCGATGTAGACTGGGTTTTGGAAAATTCGTATGGTTTCGTGGGTGCTGACCTCGCAGCATTGGTAAGAGAGTCCGCAATGAAAGCACTGAGAAGATACCTACCCGAAATCGATCTTGATGAGGAAACTATTCCTCCTGAGGTTCTCGAAAAGATGGAAGTCAGAATGGATGATTTCCGTGTAGCAATACGTGAAATTGAACCAAGTGCTCTTCGTGAGATTTATGTTGAAATCCCTGATGTCTCATGGGAGAGTGTCGGTGGCCTGACAGAAATCAAGGACCGTTTGAAAGAGAGCGTTGAATGGCCTTTAACCAAGCCTGAATTGTTTGAGCATTTCGGAATTAAACCTCCTCGAGGCATCGTTCTCTTCGGTGCACCGGGAACTGGAAAAACACTACTTGCCAAAGCCATTGCTAATGAAGCAAAAGCGAACTTCATTTCGATTAAAGGCCCTGAGTTGATCTCAAAATGGGTTGGTGAATCTGAGAAAGCTATTCGAGAGATTTTCAAGAAAGCAAAGCAGTCTTCACCTTCAATCATCTTCCTAGATGAATTCGAATCGATTGCTGGTATGCGGTCCTCCAATTCACAGTCTGGAGGTTCTGATGTTGCTAACAGAGTTGTCAATCAACTGCTTGCAAGCATGGACGGTGTTGAAAGCCTAGATGAAGTAATCATCGTAGCTGCAACTAACAGGCCAGAAATGATCGACCCTGCACTACTTCGAAGCGGTAGATTCGAGCGAGTACTGCATGTTCCACCACCAGACAAGCCTGCTAGGGAAGCTATCATGGCAATCCACTCTGAGGATATGCCACTCTCTACCTTCTCAATGAAGGACATTCTAGGCGGCATGGAAGGATTCACTGGTGCTGACATCGAAGCTGTTTGCCGTGAAGCGGCATTAATTGCAATGCGTGCTGGCAAGAAGAAAGTAACCAAGGGCCACTTTGAGGAAGCAATCTCTAGAGTACGACCAACTGTAACTCCGGAAATGCTAGAGTATTATTCAAAGATGGAAGAGAGATTAACATCTGGACTATCCAACATTAAGCGGACCAGAGATACTGGTTTCGGAATGGAATCGATGTGATTAGCCGGTCGCCGTATGATTGAAGTGACAAAACAAACTGCAAGTACTGAAGGAGCGGAGACAAAACATGTCAAGTTTCAGCGGAGAATTTCTCAAACGCTCTGTTGTTGACAATAATGGTGATCTATTCGGGCACCTTGCTGATATTGTAATCGACCCTAGAAGTGGTGAAATTACCGAGATTTTAGTTGAGGTTATTTCTGAAATTGACGTTACAAAATTACCATGGCCCAGCGAAGATGGTTTTTGTCAAGTTCCAGCACAAGAAATCTCTCAAATCGGGGCACGTATCGTGTTAAGACGGTGAGCAGAAAATTATCATCAGTACACAACCTTCTAAACCCAATGTTAGAGTCGGTTGTCTGTATCTTGTACTAGAGGTGATAGTTTGGACCAAAAACCGCGCTTTAACAAAAGAAGACTCGTTCTTCAAATTGCGTTCTGGTTTGTCCTCGTAATGTTACTATCTACCGTAGTTTCACAAGTCATTAATATCGGTAACAATGAAGGCCAATCTGCATATGGAGATGATTGGAATGATATGTCTGCGTTCCGACAAGATGTCAAAGATATGGGGATTGAAACAAAATCATTGGTTTCCTCACCTCTATTATTGGCTGACATCGAAGACCCTGCAAATACAACATTCATCATTGCAGGAGTTGAGAGAGATACTCTTTCACTACCACAGTTCTCTTCTGACGGCTTCCTTACCTTCGCCGCCGAAGATGGTTACACTCCTGCTGAAGTAGAGGCGATCAAAGAATTCGTTTTCGCTGGAGGAGATGTCCTTGTAATGGATGACTTCGGTTATTCATCATCTATCGCAGAAGCTTTCGGTGTTCGCTTCAAAGGTGTTCAACTGTATGACACAGTATATGTCACAGAACTGGATTACAACTTCGTATGGATGTGTATCCAAGAATCTCCATGTGGAATGGATGGAACTTCGCTTGACCCCACTACAGTGGAAAACCACAGCAGATGGTCAATCCAAGACAACGGTGCGCATATCTGCAAGTTGTACGATGGTAGATTCATGCCAAAATCAGATTCTGGAGTCTGTGAACAGCATTGGAAAGATGGACAAATTCAGTACAACGCGTCTTACCAAGTTTTGCTGAACAACATTACAGGAATAGACATCATTCCTAACGCAAAGACCGGCATGGGTGCAACTGAGGTTAGAGCCCTAACCTCTGCTGAAGCAACTATCGACGTCAACGGCGACGGTGAAATCTGGGTTGGCTCAGAACAAAACTCGGAGACTCCAGACCTATGGGGTCAGTTCAATCTTTCAATCGAGGTATGTATCTCGCAGGATTGTAATTTCGTCCAAGGCGGACGAATTACCTTCATCGCTGACGGTTCTGCACTAACAAACGCTCTGTACGATTACGAAGGTTACAACAATGGAGATTACGGCAAAGCAGACAAGCCGATTCCTAGAAATGATAACCGAAAATGGGCTTTGGATTATATTGCCGACTCACTAGTCGATACTGACGAACCTGGAGTTTCCGATGATGTCCCAGAACCTGCTCCAAATGCTATGGTAATTTTTGACGAAAGCAGACACATCCAACCAAGTATCGCTTCTGAATCTTACAACACGGTTTACTTCTTACTAGTCTACTTCACCGGTGAAGGATTGGCCATGCTACTACTATTCCTTATCCTATTCATTGCATTTGAAGGGGTTCTACTGAAGAAGAAAGACCCAGAACCATGGAGACACGTATTCAGCATCATCTACTATGGATTCGGAGATGCCAATCGATACACTTACTACGCTAAATCGAATAAAATCAAACAAGTATTCCTTTCAAAGGTCAGGAATCAAAATGGATTGACTAGAGAAGAATTTGACTCACTACCTGCCAGAGAATTACAGAGTATGATCAATGACCCGGTATTGGTTAAGTTCGTATTTGAAAATAGAAACTATTCATTAGAACAGACCGTAGCTATCGTCAAGCGAATTAAGGTCTGGGGAAGGACGTGAGGTGAATTAGATGTGGACACGTAAAGCAGCATTCACATTCACCGGTGGAATCGCACTGATTCTAATTGGAATGATGATTTCCAATCACCAAATGATGATTCTTGGTGTAACATTCATCGCATTCATTGTGGTTAATTCCTGGGTGAGTGGGCATGGTGATGTAGAAGTTCAGAGAACACTCTCTGCAGACAACTTGTACAAAGGCGATGATTTGTATGTTGAACTACTAGTCACCAATCGAAGTAGGCGTAAAACACAGCAGTTGGAAGTCTATGACAACGTTCCACACGAAATGAAATTGAGAAGTGGACTCAATCAAATGAGACTCAATCTAAAACCTGGCGAGAGCGCAAGAATTCGCTACGTACTACGCTGCCCCCTACGAGGCCATTACTCGATTGGTCCGGTATCTCTACGGTATCGCAACACATTCAATCTCTCTGTAGACGAGATGTATGTCGACCACCATTCTGACATCATCATCTTCCCTCAAATCAGAGATGTTGAAGAAGCATTCATTCGCTCAAGAACCGCTAAGATGTACACTGGTGCAACTACGTTAAGAACACCTGGACCGGGAACTGAGTTCTACTCATTGCGAGAATATGTTCCAGGCGACCCGTTCAAGAACATCAATTGGAAGGCGTTCGCACGAACTGGAGATTTGATGATCAACGAAAAATGTAGAGACGCTGTAACCGATTTGTACATCATCTTAGATAGCAGAGATATTGCAAGAATAGGAACTGTTCTGAAGAATCCGCTTGAGATGGGAACTGTTGCAGCTGCTAGCCTAGCATCATTCTTCATCAAACGGCGTGATTCGGTATCGCTGACAATTTATGACGAAAAGTTGTCCTTCTTACCTCCAGATACAGGTGACAAGCAGTACTTCAAAATCCTCTCTTCATTAGCCGGTGTTGCTCCTCGAGGAACAATGCCTCTACAAGCAGTGACAAACAGTCTTGCAGCACGATTCAGCCGTGGAAGCCCAGTCTTCGTGATATCATCATGCGAAGGTGATGGAACTGTGCCATCTGCAATTAGAGACCTGGTAGGAAGAGGTCACGAAGTGACTGTTCTTTCGCCATCATCAATTGATTTCGAGCGACTAGTTAGCCGCATTCCTAGGATGTCATATGAGGTTCTCAAACTCGAAAGACAGAACAGACTAACATCATTGGCTGGATTCGGTAGCCAAGTGATTGATTGGATGCCGGACATGGACCTGTCACAGGCTCTATTGCAGGTGAGAGGATACTGAGGTGATATCATGGCAGGCGAAGTTACACCTCAAGGAGAAGGCGCAAGGTCTCTGCACCTACGCCAATTGAGAATGCAATGGCAAATTGTAACTCTACAGGTATTAGCGACACTTGCGCTTGTTTGGATGTATCTTGAAGTTGTATCAACATACGTTGTTGGTAGTATTGACCACACTCAGTTATTTGATACTCTAGAATCTGCATTAGGCACAGAATTGCCATTAGCAGATTGGTTGACCGGTAGTGGGAGCAATGGTTTAGCTAGATTCTATGTCCCAATGGGCCTAGGTTTAGGACTTGGAGGAGCAATGGCTGTCTTGGCCTTCCAAACCCCTAAGTTCCAACAGAGAGTCAAACTCGGCTTCATCATTACAATGATCATTTTACTTGCTGGAAGATTCACTTTCGGATACGCTTGGCAACTCATCGGCGATGGATGGAGTGCACCTGGTGACGATGTTCTAAGGCTGCTTGAGTGGCCATTATTGATGATGCTTTCACTAATTATTCTGACATTCTATCTGCTACCAATTATTACTGGAACCAAGGGAATTTGGGGGCTATCTAGAAGAGGAGTTGCTTGGTCTATTGGATTCACATTACTGTTCCTTGGAGTTCATGCAATCCTAACATTCCCACTGATAAGGTCCCAGTTAGGTAGTTATGGCTCCCAACTAACAACACTAGAAATCATTGTATCTGATCCTACTGTGTTCGGTTTGGTAACAGCCGAACAGTTCTCTCTAATCCTAATCGCTTGTCTGATGATGGTCTTCCAAGAGTCTGCATTCGGAGTTATTCGCCAATTGGAATATGCTTACCGATTACCAGAGTCTTGTAAGAGAGACCCTGAGTATGTGGCCCAAATGGACAACCTACTGAATGGACACATCCGACACACTGCGGTTTTCCTTTCGCTAACAGTAGTTGCAACTACCATCGCTTTAGGATTCCACTCTGTACTTCTAGACTGGGTCGGCGGAATTACTGGTTCTCAATGGGCTTCACAGGTTGGTGAATCAATCGAGTTGACATTGACTTATGGATTGGTTATCTCTGCTCTCTTATTCCTTGGAATAATGGCATTACTACGATTCGTGGTGCCATGGCAGAGAGTTTGGGGCTTAATCGAGTCCTCTTTCACTCCAAGAGAGTGATTACTTCGAAAGAATAGCTTGGAGGATTCTTCCAGTTCCTTCGGTCAATACCAGTACTATCAGAGGTAAGCCACATACCCAAGATAGTATCAGACTTGCACCGTCTAAGTGGTCTTGCAGAGCTATGCCTGCATACACTCCAAGAGCAATCAATCCCAAAAAAAGAATCTTTTCAATCCATAACGGATAGTAAGACGAACTCATCTAATCGCCTCAGAGATCGATTCCATCAAGAGAATCCTCGAGTTCGTCTAAAGTCGAGTCAGTAACTACTCCAGATTCTACGGGGTCAGTTCTTCGAGCCCATCTCGCATCTAATCGAGCTAATTCTTCTTCCAAGGTTGCTCTTTCATCTTCGTGAGACGCTGCTACCACCTCTTCGGCTGATTCTGTAGTTTCTTCTTCATTTGGAGTAGACAACTCCTGCCATTCTTCGGTGATATCACTGACTTCTACTGAAACTGCGACTTCTTCATCAATTAATTCGCCCTTCATTTGCTCTAAAACCACCTCATTTACAGGTGCTCTTTCGCCTGCTGGAACAGAATCTCTCTCAAATGGAAGAATGCCATCTCGCTTGAAATCCCACAACGCACCACGAACCTCGCCTTTGACAAAGCCACTAGCATCAAGTTGT
>CEQX01156787.1_pt1 | contig 14667 bp, 10 predicted proteins | sample 356261 | NCBI WGS metagenome assembly CEQX01 (sample SAMEA2621076, study PRJEB7988) | marine metagenome | isolation source: saline water (ENVO:00002010), including | reverse complement strand
TTGAAGTACAGCCCCCAAGTTTTGTTATCAAATGGATCCATGTCCCAATTTATTTTTTCACCGAGTTTGACGCAATCAAATGAGTTCCAAACCTTAACCTCACCCATTAATATCTGGTTATATTGCTTTTCATTGTAGTGGGATTCCATAGCCTTGTATGGGTGCCAAATCCCCTCCCAATAAGGAAACTCAAATTCAGTCATTGTCATACTCCGCAAGTATTTTTTTGTATAGTTGGCAATATGTTTCCGCATTCAGTCCCCAGGTTCTATTTTCGGAAAGCCAAATTCTTGCTTTCTTGGCTCTTCTTTTGCATTCGGAGAGATTCTCCAAACAGTTGGAAACAACTCTTGACAAATCCTCAACATTCTCTGTCTTGAAAGAATATCCTCTGTCCTCTCCGATAATTTCAATCAAAGCTTTCCGGTCACTAACGATCAATGGAATTTCTAGTGCCATTGCTTCATACGGCTTAAGCGGTGTAACCAAATCGGACGCATAGTCCCTCTTTCGAGGAACTACAAACAGATCGATCATACGGTAATAATCTTGTATTTTTGAGTGATCGACCTTACCCGTAAAAATGACTTCGTTTCTTATGCCTAAGTCACTGGCAAGTTCCTGTAAATTTCCTTTCTCGGGACCGTCACCTACAATTAGAATCATTGTGTTAGGATATTTTTCTAGGATAAGAGGTAGGGCTTTTATCAAAATTTCATGCCCTTCCCTCTTCGAAATATTTGAGATATAACCTAGGACGTTTTTGTTTCCCACTCCAAGTTCCCTAGCGAGTTTCTTGCTTTTGCTTTTTGGCAGGAACTTGTCCACATCCACAGCATTAGGAATAATTGTAATCTTTTCATCGGGCACCCCTCGGTCAATAAGAGCCTCCTTCATCGATTGTGAAATTGTTACAACATGGTTTGCACCCATCATAAGTGAGTTTTCTTTCAGAATTCTTTGTTTTGTGTGCCATGAATTATTTGCATAAAAAACGTCATTGGTCCAAGTATGCTCATGAAAAGAGCGCACCTCATATATCCATGGGATTGAGAAATGGTCTGATAATACTTTGGCCATTGATGCTAATTCATATCCCTTATATCCTGAAGCGGCGTGTATAACTGCTGGTTGTTCTTTTCGAATTAATCCTGCAAGCAATTGGGTGTTTAATTGCAAAGTATCACAAATATATGAGGCCGACTGATAATTTACATTCCCTGCGTCAAGTCTGATATTGCGGACGCCGCGCACTTCCTCCTCAAGTTCAAATTCGGTTACTCCAAACATCCTTGGATAATTTAGTGGCGTTACCACTAAAGGATTTATGCCTATATCCTTTTGACTTTCTACAATGTTCAGGTTTCGTATGGAGCCTCCTGTGGATTCAAACGGATAGGTTACTTTGAACAGATGTAGAATTTTATTCGGGTTTGATTTTATCTTAACTTCTCTCGAACTATGTAAAGTAGGCGACCAGGTTACATCAAGTGATCTCATCAACTGAGAGACAAATTCAATTCGGTGAAGTGTTCTCTTAGATGGTCTCTCAGTGTATTCGCTCTTTGCAACCGATAAAGCCGAATGTAAATCTCCAGACTTCATATGAAAATCATAAACTAATTCATAATGTTGTTTAGTCGAAACATGAGAAGCAAGTTCGATTTGTTTCTCAAGTGAAATTGTGTGTGATGAATGGGAAACCATTGATTCATTTAGTAAACCATGTTTGTCAGAGTGATCCCACTGTAACGAGGCTTCTTTTGGCGTATTCCACTCAAACTGAACCTCCGAATTGTTCCATTCAAGCAACTCAATTTCAACAAAATCGGCATTTTCCGGAGGGTACAGCCGGTGTTCATACTCTACTGTGAACTCCCCGTGACCCGAAGAGATATATTTGCAATGTCCTTTATATTTCGTCGACCATAGCAACTGCTCCTTTACTTTAGGCATTAACTCGACATTATTCTTATCATAATACCGAATTAGCAACAGGGCAATTCTACCAACCTTCCTTCGGGTGTTCACAAACTTAAACCAAAATGAGTATGACCAGTATTGATTGATTGAGGAGAGTGATTGAAAGGATCTCTTTGACAAATCCATTAAATCCTTATGTCCATTACCTAAAGGCTCAATTCCGCCTTTAGGGTTTGATAGAAAAGTCCATTGGGAAAGTGTCATAGCTACTCGATTTGCAGATTTTGGAGGCAAGAAAACTAACGTCTCCGTATGTGGCCTAGCACTGTTCCCTGTAAACACATATCGATAGTTCAGATATTTTTGTGATGTGCTAAAGTTAAACAGTTTTTCTTTGAGTTCCACTCCATCCTCGTCGAAAAATTTTACATCAAACACCATCCCTTTGGCAATCCTCTCTCCGGAATGTGAGCTTTTTAGAGAAACACTAATCGAAGATTGCCCATCCGTCTTCATCTCTAATTGTGAAATAATTTTGTTCTCTGATGACATATTAGCACCTACATTGGGAAATCAACGAGTTTAGAACAAAACGATTTTGATATCGTCTTCATTTCGAATTTTGAATCTAGTGCTTGAATATCTTTTACCGAGATTTTTTCAACCACGGATCTCGCAAGCGTGTTGTACAGGTCAGTAATATCTTCGTTATCAAATAAGAACCCTCCTCCCTGTTCTAAGAGTAATTTGAAGCCACCTACATTAGGACCGATTACCGGGATGTCAAAGGCATGAGATAGGTGAGCAACGCCGGAATTGAGTGTAACCCTGTATGGGCATATGCAGTAATCTGAAGCCTTGAAATAATATTGAACGTGTTCGGTAGGGATACGTGATTCAATTAGCCTTATTTTCATGTTCGATTGGATTTTGTTCTTTATCACCGAAAAGTAGCTTTTATTCACAACTTTCCCAGCAATCAGAAGGAATATATCCGGATTGTTTTTCTCTAATTCTTCAAATGCGCTTATGAGATCCTCAAGCCCCTTGTACGCTTGAATGGATCCGAAAAACAGGTAGACTACGCTATCTTGTGGGATTTTTAATTGGAAACGACTTTCTTCTCGTGTGGCTATGGAAGGGTAATAACCACGATATGACGGATGTGGAGAGAACATGATTTTTTCATCCGGAATTTCAAAAAAGGGCTCAGACAGCTGTTTTGTTTCTTCATTCATCACGTGTATTACATCTGCTAATTGAATTAATTCTTTTCTTAAGTGAATTTGAGCTTCTTTTAATTTTGAATCATGAGGGAGAATGTTGTGCACAGTCCATACAATTTTCACCCCATTCAATTTTATCGCATTTATCTGCGTGACAAACTCCTCAATTCGTTCATTCGCTACTTTCTCGTTCTCGGCATCTCCAATAATTCCACCTAGCCAATGAAGGTGAAGAAATGTATTCACAGGCAATCTAAATGCAGTGATATTTTCTATTTTGTCAACCCCAATTGGCACTACTCCGTTTACTAGAAATTCTGAGTAGTATATCGCTTGGAACGGGTTTCCTTGTGCAATCGGATAATAGAACAAAATTGAGGGCTGGTTACCGATTCCTTCGGCGGAATCAACTCCAAAACCAAGGCCCTCCAAACGAGCTAGCCCGTCATACACTGAATCATAGATAGACTCATTACCGTGAGCTAGGTCATTGGTTCGCACGGTTCTCCCAATATCTGTTTGGATTTATTGTTTGGGGAAAACGATGATGCACCACTGACATTGAATTTCAGTAGAACTAGGCCATTAATATCAATAGCCTTTAAACTAACGTGACAAGGGACAAATGGTACAATGGAGAGGAGGGGGGCGCAGCGTTTTGCTGCAAAAGGAAGTGTCGCCCAAAAGCTAATCAAGCGTATTGTAAAATTGATCTTGAATTCTCCTGATGAAACCACCAAAATATCAGACATGTTCTTACTTCTGTATCAGAATGATTCAAATTTATCTCAAAGCCTCATTTACTCTATTGAAAACTTGATTTATGACAAAAATGATGTTTCTTCTGCAGAGCTACTGTTTCTTCACACAACACGTATTTTGGCTTTGAAAGATTCAAAGCAGTGCCTTGATTTTGTATACTCTTGTGACCCATTAGCTATAAGCCAGGAAAGCCTCAGAATTATATTCGAACTCCATCATAAGGAAGAACATCATTTGGCGAGCTTAATCATTCTAGACGGCTTATTTCAGGAGACATGGGTCAATGATAAGAGGGCCGAAATCGCACTACTGATTAAAGATAAAGAAATTACTAAAACAGACATAATATACCAGAACCTTGCGAATTTGCTTCTTCGGAAACGAAGTGATGGAAAAAAACAACAACCTCCGAATGTAAAGAATATCAGTTTCTTCTCAAGCTTGATTCAGACACCTCTTGTAGCCTGGGAATATCGTAACCAACTGAGTCGAATGATTCGTCGTGATTTGAATGTCAAATATCAGAAAAGTATTCTTGGGTGGGCTTGGGGTATTATTGAACCGCTTGCCCTTACCATAACTTTCTTGTTCCTGTTCGATATTTTATCAACAACAACGTCCCGTTACATGCCTCTTAACATTATGATTGGGATTATTATTTGGTCTGGGTTTGGACACATACTACTTAGAGGAACAAAGTCACTGGAATCAAATACAGCGGTGCTTCAAAGAGTCAATTTGCCAAGACAAATCTTTTTGCTCAACATAGCAGGCACATCAATCGTAACCGTGTCGTTAAACATTCTTGCAGTAATACCCCTGCTAGTGTATTATCAAATTACACCGACTTGGAAACTGATTTTTTTCCCTGCATCTCTAATATTGGTAGCTGTGTATGGAGTAAGTGTATCACTGTTCACATCGACAATACAAACCAAATGGAGGGACGTCAGTCATTTGGTATCTGTAGCAGTTCGCATCGGATTTTATTTCACACCCGTCTTTTTCACGTTAGAAATGCTCATCAACGGTAGAATACCCCCTGAGTTCTTGACTGCATATTTGATTATCAATCCAATCGCAATTTATCTAACGCTTGCGAGGAGCGCTTTCACAAACGAAAATATAGAAATAGGGCAGGAATATTTCTGGATTTCTCTTGCTCATTTGATTATTCTTTACTCAATCTCTGCCTATTGGTTCAGTCGAAATGAAGACAAGGCGGTGAAGTACCTATGAAAATCGGGAAATACCCAATTGTTCTCGATGATGTCGTATTGGATTTCCCTTTCCACAATGCTGGGAAAACGACCATCCAGAAACAATTTCTTTCCTTGTTCAAAGGAAACAATAAGAAATGGTTTCGCGCTCTTTCAGGGATTGATTTGAGAATTAAGAAAGGTAGTGTTGTTGGAATAATCGGCGATAATGGTGCAGGTAAAAGCACCCTGCTGAGAGTTATTGGAGGGATATATAAGCCCGACAGAGGTAGAGTCATCGTAAATGGCAAAGTGATCCTACTGGCATCCCTTGGCCTCGGATTTTCGAATGACCTCCCTGGGCGAGACAATATCTACCTCACTGGTGGATTAATTGGAATGAGTGAAGAAGAAATCGCTGGTAAAGAACAAGACATAATTGAATTTTCAGGACTTAATGATTTCATCGATGCTCCCTTGCGAACGTATTCATCGGGGATGAGAGCTCGCCTAGGGTTCAGTATTGCTTGCCATTCAAAGCCAGAAATACTATTGCTAGATGAAGTCTTTTCTGTCGGAGACTATGAATTTCGAAGAAAATCTAAACAGAAAATATTGGAAATGGTGGAAGGTGAAACAACCGTAGTTGTAGTCTCTCACAACATTCAAACACTCGAAGAAATATGTGATCGCATAATTTACATCGAAAATGGCAAGATCTTGATGAGTACCAGTAAAAAATACGCCATTGAGCTGTACAAACGGAAGTGAAGTAATGAAAAAAACGCTTCGTAAGAGAGTCGATCATTACTTGAGAAAAAGAAGGAAAGGCTTACACAAATTATCTTCAAACCTATCAGAAATCTCTCAAATGATTGATTATGCCGTGACTAGGCCTGTCGATATTTTCCAAATGTCTGAACACTATATCTCTAAACTGAAAACAGATGGATCCTATGGCGATAAGATAGATATTGGAATCAATGAGTTGCTTGGTAATAAAAAGACATCGGAAGAGGTTGCTAATATCTTTGTTAGTGTTTTACGGGCAATGCGCACAATTGATGAACAAAAGGCAACAGAATTCGGTGAAAAATACCTTCTGCAAATTCAAGATGAACGTGCTTTAAGGACATTAGTTGCATTGTATATCGGCTTAAATCAGAGGGACAAAGCGATCTCAACTGTTGAATTAAGCTCGGACATGGCTTGGACAAATAGGAAAAAAATGGCTCTCCTAAACACAGAGATCTCTTCTATGAAAAGAGAACAACATTTCATGAAATTTCGAGGTATAAATTACGGCGATGACTTTAATCAAAATGTGTTGTTTGTATACGCAGACGTCAACATGAATGTTATAGATGGTTCATCAATTTGGTTGGCATCAATCACTGAGGCATTCGCCAATCATGATGGGGAAATACATCTACTGCTCAAAGCTAATATCTCCCGCGATAATATACTACGGCCACTGATTTCGAATAAAAAAATCACCATATTTGAACCTCTCGAATTTGGAATTCGTGATGGAGAATTAGACATTGTAAATGCAATTAAAATTATTGAATTGCTCGACGGAATATATGGTGGCTACAGAAGAATCATTCTCAGAGGATTCAATTTATGTAAATTTGCAAGCAACACCAAAAGCCTTCATGGACGTATTTGGGCTTATCTAACAGATTACTACGAAATAGATAACGTCATTGGGAAAAGAGTCGATAAGAAAGATGTTTCCGAACTAATGCCAGATTTTATCAATCATTTCGATCGTTTCCTAGCCCAAACTGAAGAGATTCGCGACGACTTGGTTGAGAGGCATAAGGTTCCAATGGAGATGTTTTGTTTGGCACCACCGATGATTCCTACTACAGGTTTTTCGTTTGTTCACTCTGAAAAAACCAGATCCAATGTAATTAAAATCGGTTATGCTGGGAAAATTGCCCCTGAGTGGGGTGTTCGTGAATTGATTACTATCGCAGATGAGGCTGCAGAGAGGAATCTAAATGTTGAAGTCCACATTATTGGTGATAAAATACACAAAAATACTCCAACGTATCCATCTTTTCATGAAGATATGTTAGGTCTGCTCCAAAGCAATAAGAATACTGTATGGCATGGGGGTTTAAGCCGAAAAGAAACGATTGAAATGATGAGCCAAATGGATATATGTTGGGGGTATCGTTCAAAGTTATTGGAAGATAACACGTTGGAGTTATCAACAAAAACTCTCGAGTATTTGTCATTGGGACTTCCAACTTTGATAAGTCGTAACTCAATTAATGAGAGGATATGTGGTGAAAATTACCCCTTCTTCATTGATACGCAGAAAAATATTTTTGAGCAATGTCTTGACATTATTGAAGGAAACATATTGTCTCAACCTGATCCGGAAAATTTGCGGAACATGGTCAAAGATTTTACAATAAAAAATGTGTGGAGACACTCCCTATCTCCTCTAATCCAATCAGTGGAGGGCCAAGTATCGAAAGAGTTGAAAAAAATTGTTATCAACGGCCACGATTTTAAGTTTATATCCGAGTTTGAGTCTTATCTCAAAAAATTAGGCCACGATGTGCGACGAGATCAGTGGGGCTGGGGGGAAGTAAAATCGTTTGAACGGTCAACAATGCTAGCTCTTTGGGGTGAAGTCATTTTTTCAGAATGGGGGTTAGCAAACGCAGCTTGGTACTCGCGAAATATTTCTTCCCATCAATCTCATTATGTTCGGGTGCATCTCCAAGAAATCAACGAAAAGGCAAGGAAATTTCCACCAAATATAGACCTGAATTTCGTTGAGCAGATTATATTTGTCTCTGACAATGTCCGAAAGACTGCAATGGATATGTTTAGTTGGCCAACAGAAAAATGCTCTGTGATACACAACTACGTTAATGATGATTTATTTAATCGTAAAAAAAATAAAACTTCAGAGTTTACTTTAGCTATCGTTGGGATTGTTCCTCAAAGAAAGAGACTCGACCGCGCTATTGATTTGTTACGTTCTCTTCGAATGGTCGATAAAAGATGGAATCTGGTGATCAAAGGAAAACTCCCACACGACTATTCATTCATGCATGCGGAAGGCCGGAAACAGGAACTGGTTTATTATGAAAAACAATACGAGCGACTTGAGATTGACCACCATCTTAGGGGTGCAGTTAGTTTTGTTGATTATACTCCTTCCTTAGCAAAATGGTACAGAGATGTAGGTTATATCTTATCTCCGAGTGATTTTGAGTCATTTCATTATTCTATTGCTGAGGGGGTTGCTAGTGGATGTGTACCAATAATCTGGCCATGGGAGGGTGTAACCGAATTCTATCCAGCCGAGTGGGTCGGAAGAACAAATAAAGAATTGGTCGAAATGACGATTGATATTAGCAAAAAGAATGCAAATGTTATGGAATCAAATAAATCATTCATCAGTGAAAGGTATTCAATGGACATTATATTCTCGAAGTTGTTGGAAGAAATGGTGGCAAAATAATGAAACAAGCGATTATACTTGTCGTTGGAGCAAGGCCCAATTTTATGAAAATCGCCCCCATATACGCCGAATTGAATAGGCGTGGAGAGAAACTGATCCTGTTGCACACAGGTCAACACTACGATGACAATATGTCAAAGGTTTTTTTTGATGACTTAGGAATGCCAAAACCTGATATTTATTTGGGGGTTGGAAGTGGGTCACACGCTTACCAGACTGCGACAGTTATGGTTGAATTTGAGAAGATTTGCAATGAAAATGCGCCGAGTATGGTTATCGTTGTTGGAGATGTAAATTCTACCGTTGCTTGTTCTATCGTTTGTGCTAAACTAAGAATTCCTTGTGCCCATGTAGAGGCAGGTCTTCGGTCTTTTGATCGTGATATGCCTGAAGAAATAAACCGTATCTTGACAGATTCAGTCGCAGACTTGCTATTGACGCCATCACCTGATGGAGATGAAAACCTCAGGGCGGAAGGGGTTCATGAAAATAGGATTTTTAGAGTTGGGAATGTGATGATAGACAGTTTATACTCAAATTTAGAGAAGTCCAAAACCAGTAATATTTTACAGACATTTGCATTGAGTAATGAGTACGCAGTTTTAACTCTACATCGCCCTTCAAATGTAGATAACAAAGACAATTTTTCAGGGATTATTGGGGCTCTTGAGAAAATTGGGAACGAGATTCAACTTGTTTTCCCAGTCCATCCTAGAACTGAAAAAATGGCAAAATCATTTGGATTATATGATCGGCTCGCAAAAATCCCAAACATTATTTTAACTGGCCCCGTTGGCTACCTCGACTTTGTAGCATTGATGGCAACCTCAAAGATGGTTCTCACGGATTCAGGCGGTTTGCAGGAAGAAACCACTGCCTTGGGAATACCGTGTATTACCCTCCGGGAGAATACAGAGCGTCCAATTACTGTCAAGGAGGGTACAAATACAATCGTTGGTTGTAACCCTGAACTTATTTTAAAGACTGCTTTTCAAGTGCTAAAAGGTGAAGGTAAAGCTGGGCGAATTCCAGAATTGTGGGATGGAAAAACCTCTTCCAGAATCGCAGATGTGATTTTGCAGTTCATTGAAAACGGTGATTAAATGCGAGTCCTGCACGTTCTAGCGAACGGGCCTCCAGATGTGAATGGCTATGCAATTCGCAGCAAGATGATTCTTGAGCACCTTGATGAGTTTACTGAAACCAAAGTCATTGGATTAACATCTCCCTGGTACCCCCGAAATCCAAACATGATTGACCTGCATAAAGAAAAAGGTGTCACCTACCTCCGCACCCCTCACCCTGTCCAGACGGAAGGTAAGTTACCTCTGGCACTCAGTATTGCTCGCTGGGTGGAAAGAAGACATGAATATCATTACCCGCAAAACCTAGAAAAAGCCGAAGAAATGAAAAAGAAACGCAAAGATTCTGGCTTAATTGGAAAGTTACTCCGCTCTCCATCGTACTTCTTGAAAATATTTTGGAAAATTGCAGAAGAACGGATTCTGGTTCGTTATTTCAAAAAGCGGATTCTTGAGGTCGCAAAACAATACGATATCCAATTGATTCATGCCCATACTCCTTACCGTGTAGGATTACCGGCACTCAAAGCGGCAAGGAAATTGAAAATTCCACTGATTTACGAAATGCGCGGAATGTGGGAAGAAACCGCTATTGCGAGTGGAAGGTGGATGAGAAACGGACCAGCCTACCACCGATTTAGACGATTTGAAACGAAGGTTTTGACAAAAAGTGATCACGTAATTTGTATTAGTGAAGCCCTGAAAACTGAAGCAACATCAAGAGGAGTGAATGCTGAAAACATCACTGTCGTCCCAAATGGGTTCAGCCCTAGCCTCACGGAAAAGAGAGAAATAGAATCTAATCTTGAAATCGCAAGAAAACAATTGCAAATCAACGAAAATACAACCGTCATCGGATACATCGGCTCATTAAGAAAGATAGAGGGCGTTAATCAAACTGCAGAAGCAGTTGCCGATCTCAATTCAAAAGGATTTGATGTACGCTTTTTCGTATTAACGGGACTTGCAGGCCAAGCAGAATTGAGGTTGTTTTGTCAGGATTTAGGAATCCAAGAAGAATCTGTTATTGTAGGCCCGGTGCCCCATGATAAAGTCGGAGGTTACTATGACTTGATTGATGTCTTTGTTGTCAGTAGGCCTTCTACTAGAGTAACAGAGTTCGTAACTCCGCTCAAGCCATTTGAAGCAATGGCAAAGGGTAAATTCGTGATTGCTTCAAATTTGATCGCGTTGCGAGAGATCATCCAGCATGAAAAAACTGGTTTACTCTACAATCCTGAATCTTCTCTTAACCTTTCATCTGAAATTGAGAAATATCTGAATGACCCTGCACTTAGGCAATCAATAGGGCAGAATGCTGAAAAGTGGGTTATGCAACATAGAAAATGGGAGGATTTGGTGAAGTCTACCTTCGAATTATATCAGAAATTACTGCATTCAGGAGGTCCGGAATGAAGCATATTCTCATTACCGGGGGGGCTGGATTTATCGGCTCAAATACGGTCCAATATGCGTTAGATTTAGGATTCGAAGTAACTGTGCTGGATTCCTTTGAGAATGCTGTATCTTCGACTGAAGAACTTCGCAACCTCGGGGCTAAAATCCTCAACATCGATGTACGTGAAAAGGAGAAAATCGATGCCCTGAATTACAAATTCGATTCGATAATCCATTTGGCCGCACAGGTCTCTGTCCCAAAGTCATTGCAATCTCCAGCGGAGAATCATGCAATAAATGTGGAAGGAAGTATAAACATGCTACAATTTGCAAAACGATTAGGTATCGGGAGATTCATTTTCGCATCTTCTTCTGCAGTGTATGGTGATTGCACCACAATGCCACTCAGTGAAAGTTTTCTCGGAACTCTTCAATCGCCTTATGCCTCTTCAAAACATGAAATTGAAAATCGAATTCACCAGGCTTTTGAGGAGGGTAAAGAGCATCTAAGTCTCCGATTCTTCAATGTTTACGGACCAAACCAACATCTTGATTCAAATTATGGAGCTGTCATTCCAATTTTTGTCAATGTCTTGAGAAATGGAGACCAGCCCCTAATCCATGGTTTAGGCAATCAAACCCGTGACTTCGTTCATGTTGATGATGTATCGAGACTGCTTGTTGATCTAGCAACGAAAGAATGGTCGAACCCACTGCAGAGTGTTTACAATGTTGGGACTGGAATTCCCACGACCGTTATTGATTTAGCATCATTAATTCATCGAGTTTTAGCTTCTCCAACAGAATTTCAACCTCGATTTGGCAAAGCTAGGAAAGGAGATATCGAACAATCGGTAGCATCCATTCAGGCAACGTTACGTGATCTAGATTGGCAACCAAAGATCGCCCTAGAAGGTGGAATCCGGCACTTAATCGGAGTGGGCTCTCCATGAACATATACTGGTGTACAACACGTCATTTCCAAGGCGATTTGTGTGCGACTACTCAAGTTGCCATCATCAGGAATTTCATTTCGGCTGGGTACAAAATTACCGTTCTAGGACCTGATTTACCAAATGCAGACTTTGAATGGAATCACATTCCCTTCAAACAATCTTCGATTAAAGGAAGGAAGGCATCTAGCCTTGGTAAAAAGATTCAACCGTATCTGAAATCAAATGTCAATTCTGACGACATTCTTTTCATTGATTGGCCATTAGTTGGCTCACTTTCCTCTTTCGCAGAAAAAAACAACATTCGTTGGGTATGTATCGATCGCTCCCCTCCTGCAGATTCGAATATCTATGCTCAACTTCAACGGCGTGTTTGGAGAAAAGCTTGGAGATTAGTACACTACTCTGTTAAGAAAAATGGACCATGCATTGGAGGTGCTGTTGTAAGCGATCCGCACAGAAATCTCATCGTTGATAATTTCTCATTAGAAAAAAAGAATCTCTGTGTTGTCCATGCTGGATTTGATAGTGTCCTCTTTGGACGAAATCAAAACAAGACTCTTAGCAAACCAATTCAGATGGTTTATCATGGAAAAATGGACAGAAATCGGGGCATACTCAAACTGATCCTACTTCTAGATGCGTTACTTGAGCGCGGTTTAAGCGCCAAATTGAATTTAATTGGCTCAGGAGATTTGGATGCTCATTTGCTCAATCTTTCGGCTGCTCACAGTGGGTTGGAATTTCATGGGCCCGTTGCGCATGAGAAAATTCCTGAAATGTTGAGAATGAATGCAATCGGACTCCTTCCTATGCCAAAACTGCCGGCTTGGGAAATCGCAAGCCCGTTGAAACGTAGCGAATATCTTGCAAGTGGGCTTTTGGTCTTAGGAATTAATCATCAGGGCCATCAATTGCCAGTAGTAATAGAGGATTCGGAGTGGTATCAGTTGTTTACGCAACAGACATTTGTTGAGGACGCAACAAATCAAATTGTAAAATGGAATGAGAAAAATAATTTCTCAACGTTGAGTAATCTAGCAAGAGATTATGCTGAGTCCTATCTTGAGTGGAAGGTTACTACTCAATCGTTAATTGAATGGGTTGAGAGTTTTTCAGAATAAATGCCCAAGAGTTTTTTGTTGATTGATTCCATTTGATGAAATTGCAATTCCTCTAAATATGGTATCTCAATTCCAGATTTAATTGTTTCAATCCAGTGTGTTTCATCCTCCAGTGGGGCGAGTTCTGTTCCACTAGGGAGGGAATGCAGTGAATCCGATGCAAGTACAGGCGTACCACATGCAAGAGCTTCAAGGGCAACCATTGGTTGTCCCTCGTAGACAGAAGGCAGGAGTAGGAGTGAGGATTCTTGGAGCAGTTTCACCTTCTCTTCGACCGATACCCACCCATGGGCAGTAACGTTGGGAAGATCATTCGGAGCACTCTCACGTCCAGTGACATGGAGTTCAAATTCTGAACCCTCCTTGTTTAGCTCCCGCATAATTTGGAAAGCGAAATCATGCCCTTTGACTGCATCATCGCGGCCAAGAAGAAGAAGTTGATTCGGTTTTCGAACCACTGTATCATCAATGCAATGAATCGGGTCAATTGGATTTGGAGAAACAACACACTTCCCTAAAAACGGTGTTAGAAGCTCCTTCCATCGCTCAGAGAGGCAAACGATTGTTGCATTGCAATCCAGAAGCCGTTGCTTCATTTTCTTTGCTCGATCCCTTTTTCCAAGCCATGAAAGGATGTTCCCACTATGAATTTGAAAAACAATCTTGCCTCCAAGTCGAAAGGCATGTTCTGCAAGCCGTAATTTTCTCAAGAACGAATAATCAGATGCTGCGTGTAAATGAACAACAACCCCATCACCAGATTGCTTGAGAATGTCTTCCAATCTCTTTTTTGCATTATTGTATACTTGCAACTTGGAAAGATAGGAACCACTCGAATGACTCTCCACCGTTTCGAGATCCCATCCTTGTGGAGGGTGTGAGGAAAGGGTTCTGATGACCGTCTGAATACCACCTGGGCTTGAAATGGGCCCAACATGAACGACGGTCGGCATGATTGAACTGAACGGTTCTGTACTCTTGACATCTATGCATAAAACCCCTATTTTCACTTGCTTTCAAACGGAGAAGTGAAGAATGGAAGTAAGATAAAGAGATTCATGCTGTTCTCACCCGCTCTGTATGAAGTTGGGTTCGCAACACTTGCAGCGTTGCCATATGCCAAGCATGGACTCGACCTCTTGATGGCAAGGAAACGGTCGCTTTCTCTACCCGCTGAAGAATTTAGTGGGACGCTAACCATTCTGCTCCCGATATGGAATGAAGCTAATGTATTGACTCAAAAATTGGATAATTTGAGAGAGACCTGTAAAGGATTTAATCCCCATGTTGTACTCATCGATTCCAATTCAACCGATGAATCTTTGTCCATAGCGAACAATTGGGATGGCAAAGGCGATTTTGCGAGTTATGAAGTGTTGAAAATGCAAGAAAGGAAAGGGAAAACCGCTGCTGTAAAAAAAGCACTCAAACATATCGAAAGATCGAATCAGACCGATGTCGTTCTGATGACAGATGCTGATGCAATGTTCGAATCCAATACCGTTGC
>CEQX01044129.1_pt1 | contig 14709 bp, 14 predicted proteins | sample 356261 | NCBI WGS metagenome assembly CEQX01 (sample SAMEA2621076, study PRJEB7988) | marine metagenome | isolation source: saline water (ENVO:00002010), including | reverse complement strand
TTACAGCTTACAGCTTACAGCTTACAGCTTACAGCTTACAGCTTACAAAAATTATAACGGCTTCTTGTTTTTCATATCAAGCTAAAATTAACTTAATTGCTTGATAAATATATATCTTCTTTGTTTAACACGTACAGTGGTATGAGTTTGCGGCTGCTTGCTACAATATGTTTGCTGTGAACATTTATAACGCGGGTGTTTACTGCTACGCCATTTGGGCGGTAAATTAACGTACCTGCTAATACATAGTTAGCCATGCTGCTTTCGCTTAGCTTTTCTATATCGCGAGATAACACGAAGTCGCCTCTGTTTGATACATCAATGTTGTCCATGGTTTTAAAATCTACCACGCCGTAGCCAAATTTTTGCAGCTGATGAATAAACGTCTCTGCTAATTGATTACCCAACTGATTACTTTTATTAAGCGATGCGTCTAAATCTACAATGGTGGTAACCGCTATGTTGATGCTGTTGTTATCGGGCGCTTCGGCTTCAAGCGTATCGACTAAATCCAGCGCCATTTGCTCTACATAGTTTGCCAGCGTTTTGTGGTGTTTAAGCGGTGTAAACTGCCTTGCTGTGTCGTACTCACTTTGCTGCTGCACAGATTGGTTGTCATACACTGGCGTTGGTTGGCTACTTTGCGTTACCACGGTGTAGTCTGAGCGTGTGTTTATGCTTTCGTTATGCTCATTATTTTGCGTTATTGAACAGCCAGTTAATGCTAACGTTGCCGTTAGCCCCGCTATAGCAGATAGTTTGTAAAACATGGTCAACCTCACTCGCTGGCTTGTTTAAGCATAATTCCGTCGGTGCGATAGCTACTGTTTAGCGCATCAACCACTGATTGAGGGATAAACCCTTGCGCACTGCCCACTACCGCTTTACTTTTAATGCCCACTATTCGTGCATTTACCAGTACGCCACCTTGGTGGCTCACAAGTGTTCCTGCTAATACGTAATTAAAGTTTTGATCTTGGTTTAGCTCTAGGTAATCGCGACTAAATACAAAGTCGCCTGCGGATGTTACTCGCATATAATCGGTGGTTTTAAAATCGATAACCGGTACTCCAAAACTATGCAGTTCGTGCATAAAGCTTTCGGCTATTTGGTTACCTAACAGGCTTCCATCGCTGTAGTCATCATCTAAAAATACAAAGCTAGAAACGGCAAGTGGCGTTTTGTCGTTTACGTATTGCAGGTTTTCGACCATGTCTTGCATTATACCGCGCACATAATGGTTTATATTTTTGCGTTTTGCAGGGGCACTTTTGGTGTAGTTACTTTGCTTGTTTAAATTAGACTGAAATAACGCTTCATTTGGTGCAGGTGCTTTTACCGCACGTTGCTCTGAAACAAGCTGGGCTGCATTATCATGCTCAACCTGCTCCGGCTCTGAATGTAGCGAATTTAACATTTGCGAACAGCCAAAGCCTAATGGCAAACATAGGGTAATTAATAGGTTTCTCATGGTGTGCTCCTGATTAATATTCGCTGCGGTACAAAGAGCCGTCACGCTGCTGAATTTTTTCGTTTCCCCACATTACATTTATAGGGATCTCTGTGCTGCCTGCCGACAGTACTTGCTTGTTTTCAATATTAACGAGTCGTGCATTAACTATGTAAGCATGCTGTTGGCGCGTTACAGTGCCGGTGATGACTAAGTCAATATTTTGGCGATTGCGTAATTTACTTAAGTCGCGGCTTAATATGCTGTCTGCGTTTTGCGCTAATATAAGGTTATTACCTAGGCGGTACTCAACAGTATGATAGCCAAGCTGGGTAAATTGCGTTAATAAGCTTTCTTGAATTTGTAAGCTCAAACCCGAGGCCTGCCCTGCTACTAGCTTAGTATCTAAAGCATCGGCATAAAAAAAGCTACTCACACCAATGCGCGCATTGGCATTTAAAGCGCCATTTACATGGTTAAGCTGCGAGGTTAGATTTGCTACATACTCGTTAACGGTATAGGGTGCCATTGCTGCTTTTGGCGCGTCAGTAGGCACACTCGGCTCTGGGGGCGGAACCAAGTTGCAAGCAGTTAAATTTAACAATACTAAAGGCAATAAAAGGCGCATAGTTGCCGTCCTCTTTAAAACATACCGAGGATAAAGCAATTATTATGCCTAATTAACCTAAACTCTGGATAATAAACCTATCTCTAGCCAGAGATAATAAATTTAAGTATCAAGATAGTTCAATATGCTAGTAAGGCTCTTAACCAGAGTTCAGGTTAATTAACTTTGAGGCGTTTTGACGTAGTAGGTTACAAAGCAAGTATTATTGTTTATTAATGACTTACATGCATCCTTTGCTGCTTCTTTTGTTTTAAACGCACCAAGCTTTAATCTATAAAAGGTGTGCTGGTCAATCAGTACTTGCTCGGTATTTACTTCAAGCTTATTTGAGGCCGATTGAAATTGCTTTATAGCCGCTTCAAGTACCGCTTTATTTTTATATGCCCCCACTTGCACAGCAAACAGCGCATTTGTATTTACAACAGCTAAGTGGTTAGTTTGCTGTGGTTTTGGCTGCGCGTTAAGTTGTTTTAATTTATCTACTGTGCGCTGTAATTCACTTTCTAGCTTTAACAGTCTTTCTAGTTGAGGCTTGGTTTGTTGCCACTGCTGCGCTGACTCTTTTAATACGGCTAAGTCATCTTTTTTAATGAGCACCGCCTGCTTTTGGGCCGTTGCTAGTGCGTGAGCACTGTTTGCTAATGCAAAGCCTAAAACTAATGTGGCTAAAAAATCCTTGTAGTGCAGCATAAGTATGTTGTTAATATGGGTAAGAGTGGGCGCTATTTTAACAGCCAATCAACGCTTAGCAAGTCACGCGTGCTAGGACCTATTGCGCTTTTATACCAATTAGCTTAATTAAGTAATCTATTATGAGGATAGTAAAACGTATTGATAGCTAGGCAAAAAAATTGCTATTTAGTTGCTCTAAATGAGAATTTTTTAACGCAGAACGCAACACGATTAGGCCCGTCAAATGATTATTTATTATTGCGGGTTGGTATCACTATTAAAGTTTAATTGGCTTATCGGTGTAGTTACTTACAATGCAGTCGAGCTTATACATTTTAAATACTTCACAGTCGGCTTTGGCATTTTTAAGGTTTTTATAAGAGCCAAGCTTTAAGCGATAAAAGGTTTTATCATTTATTTTTGCGGTTTCTACGTTGGTTAATATTTTATCTCTAAATAGTGGCGCTGCTTTGGTATTTAGTTCTTGCCAAGCCTTGGCTACATCCTGCTTAGAGTCAACCGAGGCAACTTGTAATGCAAATACATGTTTAGGGGTATTAAGCTTTATAGTTTGCTTTCGGTTATTGTTAGCAGCTTTGTAAGTTTGCTGACGACGTGGCTTATTACTGGTTGTACGCGAAGGCGTGCGAGTGTAACGGCTGCTATAGGCAGGGCTTGCATTAGATTGTGCAATAGCTTTAGAGTTTATTATATCTATATGATTAACCAGGTAAGTAATTTCTTTTTCAAGCTTTAAAATACGCTCTATACCGGCGCGTGCTTGCTGCCATTGCATTGCGGCATCTTTTAATTGCGCAAGCTCTAGTGCAGTTATCGATACGTAATCGGGCGTGGTGTTAGGTATTTCATTATCAACAGCAGGTTTAGCGGTAGGCGTAATAGAGCACGCCGTGCCAAACGTAAGCGTAAAAAGGCATACAAAAAAGTGTTTATAGTATTTTTTTAATTTAAGCATGTACCCGTTATCCTGAAAGCAGTGCCTGTGCACTTACATTTCAGTTAAACGTTCTCACAAGAAAGCGTTTAACTTATCTATTAAACAATGAGCAAATTTGCTCCTATACGTTAATTTACCTGCAAAGATAAAATTAACACGACCCTCCATGGGTGTGGCTTTTAATACAACTTTAATGCCAATTAACATAAACCTTTCAATATAAATTACGTTGTGTTTAAAAATAACGCAAGTCAAATTCAGAACATAATTAAGCGTAGCCCATCTTTATTACTCGCGTCGTTAAAATTGAGTAAAGCTATACTAATAGTGGCATTAATAATTTAGCACTAAAAAAGGCGCCTAAACAGGCGCCTTGGTGGGTAATTTAATAAAAACTAAATTAACGATTTAATAAATGTTTTTAAATCATCTGCAAACTCGTCGCGGCGCAGAGCAAACTCTATCGTTGCTTTTAAGTAGCCTATTTTACTACCGCAATCGTGGCTGCGGCCTTTCATTGCGTACGCGTCTACTTTTTCTTGCTGCATTAACATGGCAATTGCATCTGTAAGTTGAATTTCGTTGCCAGCCCCTTGCGGCGTTTTAGCAAGCAGTGGCCAAATGTTTTCGCTTAATACATAACGCCCTACTACAGATAGGTTTGAAGGTGCTTCATCTACTGGCGGTTTTTCTACCATGTTTATAATTGGCGAGCTTTCACCTTGGTGAAGCTCTACGTCACCTAAATCAACAACACCAAATTTGTCTACTTCGTCCATTGGTACTGGCTCAACCATAATTTGGCTGTGCTTAGTTTCTTCAAAACGGGCGATCATCTCTGCTAGGTTGTCTTTTTTAAGGTCGCTCTCTACATCATCAACAATTACATCTGGCAAAATAACCACAAAAGGTTCGTTGCCAATAATTGGCGCTGCACAGTTAATTGCGTGGCCTAAGCCTTTGGCTTCGCCTTGGCGTACGTGAATAATGGTCACATCTTTAGGGCAAATTGCCTGTACTTCGGCAAGTAATTGCCGCTTTACGCGTTTTTCAAGCGTGGCTTCTAGTTCAAAGCTGGTATCAAAATGGTTTTCGATAGAGTTTTTACTTGAGTGCGTTACAAGTACAATCTCTTTAACGCCTGCTGCTACCGCTTCATTTACTACATATTGAATAAGCGGGCGGTCTACCACAGGGAGCATCTCTTTAGGGATAGCTTTTGTGGCAGGTAACATACGCGTTCCAAGGCCTGCTACGGGGATCACTGCTTTCATCTTGTTCTCCTTAATCTTATTATACTGAAAACGGATATTGGATTGGTTCGTGGCATTGATAGCCTACTACTTCAAAATCGTCTCGTGTTACCCATGTTTCTATATCTTCTAGTGATTTTATGTTTGGGTTGATATTTAATTGCGGTGAGTCAAACGGCTCACGTGTTAACTGTACATCGCGCATTAACGGTAACTGGTTTTCGTAAATATGCGCGTTAGCAATTTTATGATACGCCTTACCTGCTTTATGGCCGGTAATTTGCGCAACCAATGCCAGTAATACAAAACACTGAATTTGATTAAAATTAAGGCCGAGCGGCACATCGCAACTGCGCTGATACGATGTTAAATACAGCGTGTCGCCAAGCAGCGAAAACGTATGCGTGTGCATACATGGGCGCAAGCAACCAAGCTCAAACTCACCAGGATTATAAAAGGTAATTATTTCACCTCTGTCATCAATCCCGTTTTTTAAGTTATTTATTACTTTAGCAAGCTGATCGAGCGTTGAGCCATCTGGACGTTGCCAATTACGCCCTTGCACGCCATAAACGCGGCCCATGTCGTCCTCGCCTTTGCGGTTAGGGTTATTTAGCCATGCGTTATTATCGTTTGCGTTTGCATCCCAGGTTTTACAGCCTATATCGCGAAATTGCGCTGCGCTATCGTACCCTCGTAAATAACCTAAAAGCTCTGCTATTGCGGCTTTGTAGTAACTTTTACGAGTGGTGATCATAGGAAATTTATTATTACCTACATCGTATTCTAAGTCGGCATTAATAACGGTTAAGCAGCGCGTGCCTGTGCGTTTGTTTTCTACCCATACACCTTCGTCAACGATGCGCTGACATAATTTTAAATATTGTTTCATGATCTGTTCTTACTATGCCTTTGCTGCGGTTACAGGTTGCGGTTTTTTGTACGCCCAAATTAATAGCCCTAGGCCACCAATTATCATAGGTAACGAGAGTATTTGACCCATTGAGATAAAATCGGCAAATAGGCCAAGCTGCGCATCTGGTTGGCGGAAATATTCAATACAAAATCTAAATACGCCGTATCCTAATAAAAATACACCGGCTACACTGCCTGCAGGGCGAGGCTTTTTGATAAACCATAATAAAATTAAAAACAGGACTAGCCCTTCAAAAAAGGCTTCGTATAACTGCGATGGGTGACGCGCAAGTGGCCCACCCGTTGGAAATACCATTGCCCATGGCACATCGCTTACACGGCCCCATAACTCGCCATTTATAAAGTTACCAATACGCCCTGCTAATAAGCCAACCGGAACCAGCGGCACCACAAAATCTCCCACTGCGAATAGTGATTTTTTGCGGGTTTTTGCAAATACTATAATAGCGGTAATAACCCCTAATGTTCCGCCGTGGAACGACATACCGCCTTGGTCAATTCTAAATAAATATAATGGATTTTCTAAAAAGTAACTAAACTGATAAAACAATACATAGCCAATTCTGCCGCCTAAAATAACCCCTAGCATGCCGTAAAAAAGCAAGTCGCTAACTTGCTCTTTAGTCCAACCAGAGTTTGGTTTTTCGGCTTGACGATTAGCAAACCACATCGCAAATGCAAAACCAATTAAATACATTAAACCGTACCAACGTACGCTTAGCGGTCCAACAGAAAAAATTATTGGATCGATTTGAGGAAACTCAAGTGCCATAAATAAACCTTTAGCTAAAAACCATTTTAAGTGCGATGAGCACAAGCAACACCGCGAAAATTTTCTTTATTATATTAACAGGTAAATAATGAGTTGCTTTAGCCCCTAAGGGCGCCACAAACCACGATGTTATTACAATACCAAATAATGCAGGTAAGTATACAAACCCTGCGAACCCATGGGCTAAATCGGTTACCTGCCAGCCTGCGCTTATATAACCAATAGAGCCAAATAGCGCGATAACAATGCCGCTCGCTGATGCACAGCCTATCGCTTTTTTTATATCAACTGAAAAGTAATTAAGCATAGGGGCAATAAGTGCGCCGCCACCAATACCTATTAAACCAGAAAGCGCGCCCATAAGAGCAGAAATGCTCCCTAAAATAATCCCTTTTGGTAGCGGTTTTTCTTTAAGCGATTTACTACGTGATGCCCACACCATTCTGCCTGCAATAAACACAACACTAATTGCAAACACGCTGCGTAATGCTTGTTCGGGTATTAAACTTGCGGCAAAGCCACTTATTAACGCGCCTAAGCCTACACCCGACATAACCCACGGTGCAATTTGCCACGGCACATTATCATTTTTATGATGAGCCAAGACTGAAGAAGTAGAAGTGAATAAAATAGAGGCAAGCGATGTTGCAATAGAAATAACTAATACGTGATCAGGTGAAGTAACGTCAAACATCAGTAATAAACTACTTAAAACAGGCACAATAATTAAACCGCCGCCTATCCCTAATAGCCCTGCTAAAAAGCCAACTACACAGCCAAGTAGCGCACAACTGGCCACGAGTAAAGCTAAGTCATACATAGTGTTCTCAAATACCTTTTCGTGCGCCTATATTAAAGGATTATAAAGTTAATAGCATCTTTAAGCGCTGCATTATTTGGCGGTGTAGAATAGATCGCCTAATTGGTGTTCAATCATAAAATTGCGCGTTAAGCGCAGTACCTGTTTAGCGTTCGATTGCACTAAGCACTCTGCGAGTAATTGCTGCATATCGTTAATATTTAAGCGCCTTAAAATCCACTTTACTTTAGTTAACGACGACATGTTCATACTTAAATGCCTATAACCCATGGCAATGAGTAAAATAGCGCCCTCTGGCTCGCCGCCTAGCTCGCCACATAAACTAAAGGGTAAACAGTGTTTATTACATTCATTCGCTACTTTATTTAATACCCTTAACACGCCGGGGTGATATGGGTTAAATAACTGAGCCACCCGCGCATTTGCTCTATCGACAGCAAGTAAGTATTGCGTTAAATCGTTACTGCCTACTGAGCAAAAATCTACTTTTTTAGCCCACTCGTCGAGCATAAATATACTTGAGGGTACTTCAAGCATAATGCCCACTTCTGGGCGCTCCAAGTTTTGCTCTGGGTGTTTTTCTGCCAGTTCAAAATAAGCTTGTTCAAATAACGCGAGCGCTTCGTCTACCTCTTCTGTACCGCTGATCATAGGCAGCATTATTTTTAAATTACCTAAACCCATGTTTGCTTTTAACATAGCTTTGAGCTGATCTAAAAATAGCTCTGGGTGGTCAAGGCTTATGCGTATGCCGCGCCACCCTAAAAAGGGATTTTCTTCGGTAATATTAAAGTAATCTAAAACTTTATCGCCACCAATATCTAGGGTTCGCATAACCACTGGCGCTGGGTGGTAACTTTTTAGCACCTCCCTATACCAGTTTTCTTGCTCAGCTTGCGATGGAAATTGCCCCTTTTGCATAAACCATGCTTCGGTACGATAAAGCCCTACCCCATCGCAAATATGCGCACTGCTTTGCTCGGTATCAAGCTCAAGCCCTGCATTTAGCATTAAATTTATTTGCTCACCATCTAAGGTAACCGACTGCGCACTTTGCTCTGCTAAAAAGCGGTTATTGAGTAGTTTATCTTGGTGCTTTAACTGCGCGTATTCATCGAGTAACACTTGCGAAGGAGAAATATATAAACGCCCAGCAAAGGCATCTAAAATCATTGGTTTAGCATCAAATTGCAATAAGGGTAAATCTTCAATACCCCAAATAGCCGGTATTCCCATCGCTCGGGTTAATATAGAGGCATGGCTATTGGCTGAGCCATTCACACTCACTACACCGGCTAAATGCCCGTTGGGTACTTCAGCCAGCATGGCGGGCGTTAAGGTATTCGCAATTAATATGGTATTGGGTGGGTAATCTTTTACTGCGTGCTCTGTGTTTACAAGGTGGTGTAATACCCTTAAACCAATGTCTTTTACATCAACTGCGCGCTCTTTAATGTAGGGATCTTGCATGGCATTAAACTGCGAAATAAGCCGCTCAATAACAATTTTTAAGGCGCTTTTTGCACACCAGCCCTCTTGTAACTGTACCTCAACATTGTGGCCTAAACTTTTGGCATCAAGTAATTGTTGGTATACATCAAATACCGCGAGTGCTTCACGCGGGATTGAGTCACTCAAGGTCATAGACAGGGTATTAAATTCTTTGCGGGTGGCAGCAACGGCTTGTGTAAACAAACGGCGTTGCTCGGCGCTATCAGGATCTTTTTTTAGCTCTATAGATTTAAAATCAAGCTTGGGCAGTACCACAAAGGCTTGGCCAATCCCAATACCTGGGGCACTCGAGACCCCTTTGAGCACTGAGGTTTGGTGTGATGATTCGTCTTGGCGTAAAAGCTCTTTTATTTCAGCATGCGCAAGTTGCGAGGCTAGCTGCGCTGAAAGGGTAATTAAAAACGACTCTTCGTCTTGGCTAAAAACCCGCGCCATTTTTTGTTGTACAACAATAACGCCCAATACCTTTTTTTGATGCACCACAGGCACAGACAAAAAGGCATTATAACCTTCTTCGTTTACTTCGGGGGAGAGCTTAAAACGCGGATGAGATTTTGCAAAAGCTATATTAATGGGCTCTTCACGCTGGGCTACTAAACCTACAAGCCCTTCGGTAAAGCCAATTCTAAACTTACCTACGGCATCGGGATTTAGGCCTTCGGTTGCCATAAGTACAAAGTTATCTTGGCTGTAGTCGGCAAAATAAATAGAGCAGCACTGGGTTTTCATGGCCTCTTTTACCATTTTCACAAAGCACACTAAGGCACTGTCTAAATTCGCTTGTTGCGAAACAGACTCAGCAATAGTTCTAAGTGTTGCCAGCATTACCTGCTCCTTATTTTATAATTATGCTACTACCTTTTGTGTCGCCACTGTTCTTTATGATGTTCTCTTTTATTAAAAGGCATTGCAAACGGTGCAAACTCTTTCATCACCCGTCTGTATACATCGCGTTTAAACGATACCACTTGCCTTACTGGGTACCAATAACTCACCCAGCGCCAATCATCAAACTCGGGATGATGTGTTTTAAGCAAGTTTACATCTTCATCTTTGCAACGCAGTTTTAATAAAAACCATTTTTGTTTTTGCCCAATACACACCGGACTAGAGTCGCGGCGAATTAATCGCTTGGGTAATTTATAGCGTAACCAATGTTTTGAGCTTGCAACTATTTCTACATCTTCTGGTCGCAAACCTACTTCTTCGTGTAATTCACGGTACATGGTTTGTTCGGGTGTTTCTCCGTCATCAACGCCGCCTTGGGGAAATTGCCAAGAATGTTGACCGTAACGTCTAGCCCAAAAAACCTGCCCCTGATTATTGCAAATTACAATTCCGACATTGGCACGAAAACCTTCGGCATCAATCACCTTAGTGCCTCATTTGTAAGTCGATTTTTAATGATTGTTCCACATTAGCTGCAATTCGGCAAACACTATTATCCCCAAAGTCATCACGCCCTAATCGCACGTTTACTATTTACACTGTGCATAACGACTTAACCTTAAATGAGCACTGAGTAATTACAAGGATAAAATAACCCTTAATTGACGCAACTTTTAGTAAAAAAAGCTAAGCTATGCCTTGATTATTATGTTTAGTGCTATTTACTCACAGCTTGTGTATAACTTTTGATAAACAAGGCTATTTTGCAAACAAGTCCACAATAGCAGATCTAAAAACTCGCTTTCTCCACAGATTCTGTGGATAAACATGTTTATATAGTTGTATTTATCCCATATAGAATTTGCTAACTTAATTAAAGCTGAATGAGTTAATTGAAAATATTAAAGCTAGTCAGTCACTTACAGTTAAACTGTGACTTTTTGGGGTGAGCAAAATTACGCCAAACACAGTGCGTATAAAAAACAACCAAAAGCAAAGATATCCACCTTACGGGGGTTTTGCTATCATGGCGCTGTTAATTATTCAAGGTAAATGAGTAGCATGCGACCAACAAAACCCCATTCAATTAATGACTTAATGCAACGCGTAAACGCTATTGCCGGTTTAACATTAGGGCAATTAGCCTCTCAATACAGCTTTAAAACCCCTGACGACCTATTACGCGAAAAAGGCTGGACCGGGCAACTTATTGAATACGTGTTAGGCGCTACTGCAGGCTCAAAACCCCTCCCCGATTTTGAAGATTTAGGCATTGAATTAAAAACACTGCCTATTTCGTATAAAGGAAAACCCTTAGAAACCACTTTTGTGTCGGTTACCCCCCTTATAAACGTAACCGGCATGACGTGGCATACAAGCGCTGTGCGTAAAAAACTCAATCATGTTTTATGGCTGCCTATATTGAGTGAGCGCGATATTGCGCCTTTTGATAGAACCATAGGCAGTGGTTTTTTATGGCAGCCTACGCCTGAGCAAGATGCGTTGCTACAACGAGACTGGGAAGAACAAATGGAGTTAATAACGCTTGGGCGAGTTGATGAAATATCGGGCCATTTAGGTGATGCCATTCAAATTAGGCCAAAAGCAGCTAATAGCAAAGTGGTTACCGATGCTATTGGCCCAAATGGGCAAACAATAAAAACCTTACCGCGTGGTTTTTATTTAAAAACCAGTTTTACAGGGGCTATTTTAAAGCAGCAGTTTCAGCTCTGAGCTGTGCAGAAAATATTATGAGTTAAGCAAATCCTGTTTCGCACTACGTGCGCGCGTCAGCAAGCTTAACGCCTACAAAGCATTCTCATCTCTTTGAAAAATTATCAGGCATAAAAAATCCCCGCATTAGCGAGGATTTTATTATCTAAAATTAAAAATAAGATTCTATATAAAATAGAATTACTGACCTTTAACTTCTTTAAGACCGTTGTAAGGTGCTTTAGAACCTAGCGCTTCTTCAATGCGAAGAAGTTGGTTGTACTTAGCAACACGGTCAGAACGGCTCAATGAACCTGTTTTAATTTGACCAGCAGCAGTACCCACTGCTAAATCAGCAATTGTTGCATCTTCTGTTTCGCCAGAACGGTGCGAAATAACAACTGTAAAGCCTGCATCTTTAGCCATTTTGATTGCTGCTAACGTTTCAGTTAGTGAACCAATTTGATTAAATTTAATTAGGATTGAGTTAGCAATACCGTTATCAATACCGCGTTTTAAAATCTTAGTGTTAGTTACGAATAAATCATCGCCTACTAATTGGATTTTATCGCCCATTAATTTAGTTTGGTGCGCAAAGCCATCCCAATCTGACTCATCTAAGCCATCTTCAATAGATACAATTGGGTATTGCTCAGTTAAATCTTTTAAGAAGTAGTTAAACTCTTCTGAAGTGAACTTTTTGCCTTCACCTTTTAGATCGTAAATGTTTGCTTCTTTGTCGTAAAACTCAGAGGCTGCACAGTCCATAGCCAGTGTAATATCTTTACCTAGCTCGTAACCTGCGTTTGCTACAGCTGTTTTAATAGCTGCAAGTGCCGCTTCGTTTGATGCAAGGTTTGGTGCAAAACCACCTTCATCACCTACCGCTGTAGAGTGGCCGTCTGCTTTTAATACTTTAGCAAGGCTGTGGAATACTTCAGCGCCCATACGTAGGCCTTCGCGGAAGTTTTCAGCGCCAACAGGTTGGATCATAAATTCTTGAATATCTACAGAGTTATCGGCGTGCTCACCACCGTTGATGATGTTCATCATAGGTAACGGCATTGAGTAAACACCTGGTGTACCGTTTAAGTCTGCGATGTGCTCGTAAAGCTCAACTTTTTTAAATTGTGCAGCGGCTTTTGCAGTTGCTAGTGATACCGCTAAGATAGCATTTGCACCTAGTTTTTCTTTATTTTCGGTGCCATCTAAATCTAGCATTACTTTATCTACAGCACTTTGCTCTAATGCATTTTGGCCTTTTAGCGCATCCGCAATTTCGTTGTTAATAAAACCAACTGCGTTTAATACGCCTTTACCTAAGTAACGGGCTTTGTCACCATCACGTAGCTCTAGTGCTTCGCGAGTACCTGTTGATGCACCTGAAGGAGCGGCAGCGCGGCCCCAAGAACCATCAGCTAAATATACATCAGCTTCAACAGTAGGGTTACCACGCGAGTCCATAATTTCGCGACCAATTACTTTTACGATTTCTGACATCTTGATTCCTCTATATTCCCAAAATGGTGAGTTCAGCTAACTTTACTACGTTTTATATCTTTTAGTCAGCCCTTTAGACAAAAAAGCCGTGCAATATGCACGGCTTTTTTTAATTACGAAGACGTTTTTTGATGAGTATGAGCAGCTGCTACAAACCCTTCAAATAACGGGTGACCATCACGTGGTGTTGACGTAAATTCCGGGTGGAATTGCGCGGCAATAAACCATGGGTGATCTTTATTTTCGATGATCTCTACTAGTTTTTTATCTTCTGATAAACCGGTAAAGCTTAAGCCTGCTTGCTCTAATTGCTCTACAAAGTTGTTGTTTACTTCGTAGCGATGACGGTGACGTTCAATAATTTCTGTATTGCCGTACACTTCGTGCACCTTAGAACCCGGCGTTAAGTGACATTTTTGTGCGCCTAAACGCATGGTGCCACCTAAATCAGATTTTTCATCACGTATTTCAATGTTACCCTCAGCATCTAACCACTCGGTAATTAAGCCCACTACTGGCGCTTTTGAGTGAATATTAAACTCAGTTGAGTTAGCGTCGGTTAAACCTGCAACATTACGTGCGTATTCAATAAGCGCTACTTGCATACCTAAACAAATGCCTAGGTAAGGTACTTTGTTTTCACGGGCATACTTAGCTGCTAAAATTTTACCTTCAACACCACGGCCGCCAAAACCACCTGGTACTAAAATAGCGTCTAGATGAGAAAGCAGTTCTACCCCTTTGCTTTCTAAGTCTTGCGAGTCAACGTATTCAATATTAATGGTTAAACGGTTTTTAAGACCTGCATGTTTTAGTGCTTCGTTAACTGATTTGTATGCATCTGGTAGTTCAATGTACTTACCAACCATACCAATCGTTACTTCGCCAGTCGGGTTAGACTCTTGATAAAGTACTTGTTCCCATTCAACTAAATCAGCTTCTGGTGCGTCAAGGTGGAAACGACGACACACAAAGTTATCTAGCTCTTGTGATTTTAATAGCGCAGGAATTTTGTAAATGCTGTCTACGTCAGGAAGCGAAATAACCGCTTTTTCTTCAACGTTTGTGAACAATGCAATTTTTGCACGTTCATTGTTAGGCAATTTACGGTCTGAGCGACAAATAAGAATATCTGGCTGAATACCTACAGAGCGTAACTCTTTAACCGAGTGCTGTGTTGGTTTGGTTTTTACTTCGCCTGCAGGGCCTAAGAATGGCACTAGCGTTAGGTGAATAAATAGCGCACGTTCGCGGCCAATTTCTGTACCTAACTGACGAATTGCTTCAATAAATGGTTGTGATTCAATATCACCTACTGTGCCACCAATTTCTACAATCGCAATATCATGACCTTCAGCACCGTCGTATACACGTTGCTTAATGTCATTTGTGATGTGTGGAATAACCTGAATAGTTGCACCTAAGTATTCACCACGGCGCTCACGACGTAGTACATCTTCGTACACTCGCCCTTGTGTGAAGTTGTTGCGGCTGGTCATTTTGGTGCGAATAAAACGCTCGTAGTGACCTAAATCAAGATCCGTTTCGGCGCCGTCTTCTGTAACGTATACTTCACCGTGTTGAATTGGGCTCATTGTGCCTGGGTC
>CEQX01024037.1_pt1 | contig 14770 bp, 13 predicted proteins | sample 356261 | NCBI WGS metagenome assembly CEQX01 (sample SAMEA2621076, study PRJEB7988) | marine metagenome | isolation source: saline water (ENVO:00002010), including | reverse complement strand
TTCAGATAACTGGGGAGCCCTCCAACATTGTGGTGAGATTTTATGACATGTGCTGATCCATTCTTTGTACCGGCTGATTCAATAACATCAGGATAAATTGTTCCTTGCGCAAGCCACTGAATCTTTTTATTTCTTTTTGCTTCTTTCAAGAAAACATCAATGAACGTTTTACCAATAGCTTTACGTTTCTGTTCTGGATCTTTTTTTCCTTTCAAATCCCTAAGAAATTGATTACCTGCATTAGCTCTTTTAACTTTAATTCCAAACTTACCTTTGAAAGTTTCCATCACTTGATCACCTTCATTTAGCCTAAGGAGTCCGTTGTCTACAAAGATACAGGTTAACTGATTGCCTATTGCTTTCGAAAGTAATGCTGCAACAACAGCAGAATCCACGCCTCCCGATAGACCCAGCAAGACTTCTTGATTGCCAACCTGCTCTCTTATTTCACTAATTGCCCTATCGACGATGTTTCTAGAATTCCACAGGCCTTTGCAACCCGATATTTCTCTTACAAAGTTTTTCAAAATTTTCTTACCTTGGGGTGTATGAGTAACTTCAGGATGGAACTGAAGTCCGAATATCTTTTTTGTAGGATGAAAAAATGCCGCTATAGGACTGTTGCTAGTAGTTGCGCAAACTCTGAAGTCTTTGGGAAGTTCAGAGACATGATCTCCATGACTCATCCAAACACTTATTTTTTTTGAATCAATACCCCTAAAGATTCCAGATCCTTTATTTTTTAAAGACAAATCTGCATGACCGAATTCTCTCTTATTGGCCAATTCGACCCTTCCTTTTAGTTGCTTGGCTATGGATTGCATTCCATAACAGATACCTAGTAGTGGGATACCTAGTTCGTATATCTTTTCAGATATCTTAGGAGAACCTTTTTGTTTAACCGTTTCTGGGCCCCCGGAAAGAATAATGCCTTTAGCATTAAAGTCTTTAATAGTTTTAAACGAAGCCCGATGGTTATAGATCTCGCAATAAACACCTAATTCTCTGACTCTTCTGGCAATAAGTTGAGTGTACTGAGAGCCGAAATCAATTATTAAAATTTTATCGGCAAGGATATTCTTTGCCATAGAACTTAGCTCATTCTGTAGTTTGGTGCCTCTTTAGTAACACTTACATCATGTACATGACTTTCACTTACCCCAGCAGAGGTGATTTGAACAAATTTAGGTTTGGTTCTCATGGTAGATATATCGTGAGAGCCTGTATAACCCATACTTTGTCTGAGACCACCAATCATTTGATGAATAACTGCTTGTAACCAGCCTTTGTAAGGTACTCTACCTTCTATTCCCTCAGGAACGAGCTTTTCGGTTGCCTGAGAGCTATCTTGGAAATATCGGTCCGAAGAGCCTTGGTCAGCAGACATAGCCCCTATTGATCCCATGCCCCTATAGGACTTGTAACTTCTTCCTTGATAAAGCTCAAGCTCTCCAGGAGCCTCTTCTGTTCCTGCTAATACGCTACCTAACATGACAGTATGTCCGCCGGCTGCTATTGCTTTTGCTATATCACCAGAGAATCTAATTCCACCATCTGCGATGATTGGAATATCTTTCTTAATGAGTGCGTTAGTCACTTCGGAAACAGCTGATACCTGAGGGACTCCAACACCTGTTACTATTCTTGTAGTACAAATTGATCCAGGACCTATGCCAACTTTCACTGCGTCAGCACCTGCTTCCACTAGAGCTAAAGCTCCAGCACCTGTAGCAACATTACCACCAATAATTTGAATGTTTGGAAAATTAGATTTGACGGTCGTAATTTGATTTAAGACACCTTCAGAATGTCCATGGGCGCTATCGAGGACCAAAACATCAACACCAGCGTCGATCAGTGCCTGACATCTGTCAAGGGTGTCAATTTTTGTTCCAATAGCAGCTCCAGCCAAGAGTCTGCCTTCTTCATCTCTTGCAGCATTAGGGAAATCTAGAGATTTATTGATATCTTTTAAAGTAACTAAGCCTGTTAGCTTGAAAGAATCGTCTATAAGTAAAATTTTCTCAATCCTGTTATCTTGCAGCAATCTCTTAATGACATCAGGGCTTTCTCCTTCTTTTGCCGTCACCAACTTTTCTTTAGGTGTCATGATGTCAGCAACTTTTGCTGAAAGATTTTCTTGGTATCTAAAATCTCGACTAGTTACTATGCCAACCAACTGATCATTATCGACTACTGGCATACCGGAAATATTGAGCTCTTTTGTAAGTTGTATAAGCTCACCTACTTCATTATCAGATCTTATGGTTATTGGATCTCTAACAATGCCGCTTTCATATTTTTTTACCTTTCTAACTTCGGCGGCTTGTGCCTCTATTGAAAGATTCTTATGTATAATCCCTATTCCGCCAAGTTCGCTTAGTGCTATTCCCATGCGGGACTCTGTAACAGTATCCATAGCTGCTGATATCAAAGGGATATTAAGATTTAGTGTTTGGGTTAAGCGAGTTTTTAAGTCGACGTCTTTAGGAAGAATATCTGAGTGCTCGGGCACTAAGAGGACGTCATCAAAGGTAAGTGCTTGGTCTGCGATACGTAACATCTTTAAATTATACAGAACCTGATTGAATTTTCACCTAGAAGAGTTGATTCATTAAACGTGATGTATAGTACGAAAGATAATAAGGGGTAAATATGATTTCAGAACAACAAAAACCAGTAAACTCTGGATTCGGAGCTAAAAGTGAACCAAACGAAATATTAGAAGGAATAGATCTTACTGGAAAAGTGGCTATGGTCACTGGGGGTTATTCAGGAATTGGACTTGAGACAGTAAGAGGATTGAGAGACTCAGGGGCAAAAGTGATTGTACCAGCCAGACGAATAGATGTTGCTAAATCAGAACTCTCTGGAGTAGTAGAAGAAAATGATATCATCGGGATGGACCTATCCGACCCTGATTCAGTGATGAATTTTGTGAATGAATTTAATAGTTCAGGAATTTCATTAGATATCTTAATAAACAATGCGGCTGTAATGGCTTGCCCTCAAATGCAAACAAAAGAAGGTTGGGATCTGCAATTTGCTGTTAATCACATTGGTCACTTTATTCTCACAAAAGGTTTATTGCCCCGGTTAGCTAAATCAGGAGATGCAAGAATTGTTACTTTGTCTTCAACAGGTCATAAGCTTTCAGGGATTCAATGGGATGATATTCATTTTGAAAAGTCATATGATAAATGGAAAGCTTATGGACAATCAAAAACTGCAGCAAGTCTCCTAGCGGTTGAGGTCAATACACGTATGAAAGACGAAGGAATAAAAACTTTTTCTGTTCATCCTGGTGGAATTTTTACGCCCCTTCAGAGACATTTAGAAAAGGAAGAAATGATTGCCCTTGGCTGGTTAGGTGAAGACGGAGAACTTTCCGAAATGGCTGCTGCAAATTTTAAAACACCAACTCAAGGAGCAGGTACAAGTCTCTGGTGTGCTACTAGCCCTATGCTGAATGATATAAGCGGAGTCTATTGTGAGAATTGTGATGTAGCTGAAAGACAAGAAGAAGGTCCAATGGCTAGATACATCGGTGTAAATGATTGGGCTATCGATACAGATGAGGCATCTAAACTTTGGGATTTAACAGAACAAACTATTTCGTCTTTGAGTTAAAATATAAGTATTCTCAAAACAATTTTAATGAACACTTTCTTTGGATGGCGCATGGTGACTGTGGCTATAGCTATAGACTTCTTTGCTGTGGGTTTTGCTTTCCAAACCTATCCAGTTATTCAATTACACCTTGAAGAAGAATTACAACTTACAAGATTTGTAACAACCTTAACCATCCCTATATTTATGCTGTGTTCAGCATTATTTTTTCCTATAGTTGGCAGACTTCTTGATCAATATTCAGTAAAAAAAATAATGGTCTGGGGTGGTTTTATATACTCCCTCAGCCTAATGACTCTGTATCTAAGTGTTAATTATCTGACATTTATAATTATTTACGGCCTACCTATAGCTCTTGGTGCAACCCTAATGGGCAATTTAGCAACTTCGAAATTAGTTTCTTCGTGGTTCGAAAAACAAGCTGGAAGAGCCCTCGGATTTGCAGCGGTAGGTGTTTCTTTTGCGGGATTTATATTTCCCAATCTAACTCAATATTTTCTTATGGACATATTGTTACTGGAGTGGAGAGAAGTCTATCTTGTCTTCGGTATATTCCTTCTTTTAATAATTACTCCGTTAATATTTCTACTGGTAATAGATAAACCCAGTGATGTTGGACAAAAAGTAGATGGGGGATTGGTTTCGGAAGGCCAAGAAGATGTTGAAACTGGTGGTGTCGATTGGAAGATAAAAGACTTGTTGAAGAATAAGAATTTTTGGATCCTTACTGCAGTCTTCGCTCTACAATTCTCATCAATGATGGCAATTCTTGCTCATTTAACTTTTTATGCATCTGAGAGAGGTTGGGCTGATCAAGCAGCATTTATATTTGGAATGTATGCAATTCCAGCCATGTTGAGCAAGATTATCTTTGGTTGGTTAGTGGAAAAGAAACTTGATCCTCGAATGGCCGTGTTTATTTCTCTTGGTTTGCAAGCTGCAGGATTACTGTTAATAACAATGACTGAGAGTCCATTACAGTTGGCATTAGTGATTGCTTTATTTGGATTTGGAGGTGGAGCTGGACTTCCAATGAGCAATATTCTATTTAGGATAACGTTTACACAGAGAAGTTTTGGAACTTCCAGAGGTCTATCTCAACCATTTATATTTGCCTTTCAAGCAATCGGGACGCCTGGAGTTGCTTTATTATTTCAATATTATGGTAATTACGATAATGCGTTTTTACTTCTTACTGGTATGGTAGTACTTGCCATGTCAGTAATTTGGTTGATGGAAAAACCTCAAGAAGAAACTGTCAGTAGTTCTTGAATCAGCCTATCTAAATTTTCTATAAAAGGCAAAGGCTGGTCCAACATTAAGTGATGTTGTGCATCATTTAAACCAAAGATTGGAGAGTCCTTAGGAAGTAGATCTGCCATTCCTTTAACGCCCGAGCGAGCATTAAATTCTATAGTGTGCTCACCGTAATAAAATCCGACTGGACAGTTAAGCTCGGATAATATCTTAGAATGATCAGAACCTATTATCAGACCATCGTATGCAGCCGGATCAAATGTCCATGCCCAACCTTCTTCAGTCTCTCTAATTGAGTGATTTGCTATGTAATCCACCAAATATTGATTCACACAAGGTTGCGGAGGCATAAGCCTAAAACGTTTTAGCAACTCTTCTCTGTCCGCTACAATCCTAGGAGGTCTTGCAGGAGTGCGGTCTTCATACCACTCATGATGCTCCTCAGGCTTGTAAACTACAAAATCAACAAGTAATAGACCCGACATGTCCTTGCTATGTTTTGAGGCAGTGATTAATGAAACCATTCCACCAAAGCTGTGTCCTACAATTACAGGATTTGTCATTCCTGAATCTTCGACTACACCCCATACGTCTTCAACAAAAGTATCTCTTGTATAAAAGGACCTCCAGTCACTACCACCCATTCCTGAAAAACTCATAACTACGAAGTGATATTTATCCGAGAGCATAGCACCGATAAATTTAAACCAATGCGCATGAGCATTAGTCCCATGCAACATTATTACACTTTGATTTTCAGGATTTCCCCATTCCATGTATTCAATTCGTGCTCCATTAACCTCAACAAATTTACTTTTATGCTCTTTTCTCAAGGCATCATTGAACCAACTCGGGTTTGTAGTAATAAGTTCCATCTGTAATTTCAAAAAGCCACGATGATAGAGGATTATTGAGTTTTTATGTACCTTTAATTACGGGAATTAAGTGCATCAGTTTTAGCAGCTGCAATAAAGTCGTTTTTATGCAATCCACCAATTTTATGAGTCCACCAAGTAACTTCTACTGTTCCCCATTCCAAGATTATAGAAGGATGATGATCTTCCTCCTCAGCAAGCGCTGCTACTTTTTGTGTAAAAGCTAAAGACTGAGCATAGTCTTTGAACTTAAAAACCCTATTTAGCATTAATACTGATTCCTTTGTAATAGGTTGCCAGTCGGGAATTGATTTCAGTAATTCTGGTAATTCATCATCAGTAACCTTTGGAGCATCGGCTCTGCATGCAACGCATTTTTGTTTTAATAAATCTTCCATCGTTATTTACTGATTCCTCCCTTAGTTAGTTTAGAAGGATTAAGTAATTTTTTAAGTTGTGCTTGAGAAAGATCCGTTTCTTCGGAAGCAACTTCTATTATTGGTTTTCCCAATTTATAAGCCTTTTTGGCTATCTCAGCTGCTTTCTCATAACCGATTATAGGATTAAGGGCTGTCACTAAAATGGGATTCCTCGATAAAGAAGCTTCAAGATTTTTTTTATTAATTTTGAAAGTCTTAATTGCCTTACTTGATAAAACATCCATTGCTCCTGAAAGGAGATTAATGCTTTTAAGAAGATTGTAAGCAATAACAGGAAGCATTACATTCAGTTGAAAGTTACCTGCTTGAGCTGCAACAGTGATAGAGACATCGTTACCAATCACATCTGCTGAAACCATACTTACAGCCTCAGGTATAACTGGATTTACTTTTCCGGGCATAATACTGCTGCCAGGTTGTAAAGCCTGAAGTTCAATTTCAGATAAACCTGCTAGGGGCCCGCTATTCATCCAACGAAGATCATTTGAGATCTTCATCAGAATTACTGCAAGATTTTTTAACTCTCCTGATAGCTGAACTGAACAATCTTGAGCACTCAACTCATGAAAGAAGTTAGAGCTTGGAACTGATTTACATTTAGTTCCCGATAGTTTAGTTAATTCTTGAGCAAATATTTTTGCGAATTGTTTATGTGCATTAATCCCACTTCCTACTGCGGTACCACCTTGAGGTAGCTCAAGAAACCTTTCCTCTATAACACCTAGCATTTTACGGGAGGCAATCAATTGACTTGCCCATGCCCTGAGTTCGTCAGACATATCAACAGGCATTGCATCCATAAGATGAGTTCTCCCCGTCTTTGCAATACCTTCAACAGCTTGAGCCTTTTTTTCTATTTCATTAATTAGCTTGTTTAAAGCTGGGTATAATTTATCAGTCAAATCCATATGAGCGGAAACTTTTATTGCAGTAGGAATGACGTCATTACTGCTTTGACTCATATTCACATCATCATTAGGACTAATCTTTAGTTTAGAATTTTTTGAAGCTAAATTTGCTATTACCTCATTTGCATTCATGTTCGAACTTGTACCAGAGCCAGTTTGAAAGACGTCTATTGGAAATTCATGATGATGTTTTGCCAACCAAACTTCTTTTGAAGCTTTAGAAATAGCAATAGCTTTATTTCGAGGCAATAATTTGAGTCTTGAGTTTGCTCTTGCAGCTGCATCTTTAATCAAACCAAGTGCACTTACAAAAGATTGAGTGAAAGGAAAATCCATCTTTATTCCACTGATAGGAAAATTTTCTACAGCTCTTTGAGTTTGAGCGCCCCATAGTGCTTTCTTGGGTACTTTAACTTCTCCTAAGCTATCTCTTTCAATTCTGTAATTTTTTATCGCCATTAGATTTTTGCCTATTTGATTGAACGGGATATATTTTAACAAATATGCTAGATTATTTATTTGAAATTAATATTAAGACTTTATTGGGGTAAAAATGATAGATATTGATGTTACGAAAGGAAAAAAAGCGCAAAGAGATAAGGGAAATTTAAATCCGCCGGAATTCGCTTCTATTGAAGAAGAAAGAAGGCATGGTCTTGAGCGGTTAGCAAGTGCATTTCGTATGTTTGCACATTTTGGTTTTGATGAAGGTCTAGCTGGTCACATTACTTTAAGAGATCCTGAGTATAAAGATCACTTCTGGGTCAACCCTTTTGGTGTGCATTTTGGACAAATGAAAGTGTCGGATTTGCTTCTGGTCAGTCACGATGGCGAAATTGTCATTGGTGAGCGCCCTGTTAATAATGCAGCTTTTGCAATACATTCCAGACTACATATGAACCATCCTGATCTTAATGCAGCTGCACACTCTCATTCAATGTATGGAAAAACATTTTCAACAATGGGAAGGCTCCTTGAACCTATCACTCAGGATTCTTGTGCATTTTATGAAAATCATGTCTTGTTTGATGATTTCACAGGTGTTGTTCTCGAAACTGATGAAGGTGACAGAATTGCTGCTGCACTGGGTGATAAAAAAGCTGCAATACTTAAGAATCATGGGCTTCTCACAACTGGAGAAACAGTAGATGAAGCTGCTTGGAGTTTTTTGTCTATGGATAGGTGCTGTCAGTCACAGATCATGGCAGAAACACTAGGGCAAATGCAAAGAATTCCTGACGAAGTAGCTGAGTTAACAAGAGGACAAGTCGGGTCTCCTTTCGGAATGTGGGCAAGTTATCAACCCATCTTCGATTTGATGCTTGAAAAAGATGACAGCTTCTTAAATTAAGCTTTTTTTAAAGCTTCCTTCATCTTATTGTCGTATCCCTCAACAAAACCCCAGTTCGACATATAAGATATAAATTTAGGAGATAGTCCCTCACTCGCAAGATAATCAGCAGTTACAGGTATCTTGGGAGGCTCAAATTCTTGATTTTCTTCATACAATTTTGGGAAATTATGATTAAGAATAGCTGCTCTACCTAGCATGACCCAATCAATATCATCTTCTATTGCCTTTGTTACGTCCTGAGGGTTTCTTAAGTTTCCTGCTACGCCTAATCGAGTATTTCCTCTCTTGAGTTCTGAGAAGTGATTAATGAGCATTTTTCCTTTAAATTCTTCCTCTTGAGGTTCCTTGAAACAATCCCACAAAGACATATCTAAAAAGTCTAACTTGTCAGATATCATCAAATCTTCAGCAAGCTTTTTAGATTCACCCAACTTGATTCCAAATCTCTCCGAGGAGAGCCTAACGCCTAACATGAAGTCTTTTGAGCATTCTGATCTAACACCATCGATAATCTCATACAGTAAACGAGCTCTATCCTCTAAATCTCCACCATATTCGTCTTCTCTCAAGTTAACTTCATCGCTTAAGAACTGACAGATAATGTAACCATGTGCTCCGTGAAGCTCCACACCATGAAATCCCGCTTTCTCTGATCTTACTGCTGCTTTTATAAAATCGTCTCTTAAAATTTTTACTTCATCTAAAGATAAAGCTCTTGCAGAGAACTCTTCATTATCTGAAGGACAAACTGGATCTTCACCTATAAGTTCCTTTGGTGATCGCATACCGGCATGATGAAGCTGCACAATGGAAATACTATCGTGTTGATTAATCTCTCTCGAAAGTCTAGTTAAACCCTGTAAATGGTTGTCTGAAAATACGCCCATTTGACCAGGAAATCCTTTTCCTATCGCTTGGACATGTGATGCACATGTCATGGTCAACCCAAAACCGCCCTTAGCTCTTAAGGTTAGCCAATGGAATTCTTCATCTGACATTATGCCGTCTTCATGACTTTGAGAGTTTGTTAAAGGTGCAAGCATGAACCTATTTTTCATACTTGGTCCACGAGTGAAACTTAAAGGTGTAAATATTTTATTCACTAAGTTTTTCCTCTACTTGCCATAAATTATCCTTTCCGAAATACATTTCATCTTCAACAAAAAAAGTAGGTATTCCAAAAACTCCTCTTTCTGCAGCTGCTTCAGTATTAGATATAAGTTTCGCTTTTACATCAGGATCTTGTATTTGTGCCATAAGTTTTTCAGCATCAAGCCCGGATTCTTCGAATGCCGATTTTATGACTTCAGGATCATCCATTTTTTTTGGCTCTTCCCACATATGAACTAGGACTTTATCGATATAATCTTCAAGGTATCCATCCATATCAGCAGCAACTGCGCCCCTAATAATTTGCAGACTTATGACAGGGAAATGTGGATTCATTTGGAATTTTTCTAGACCGTGTCTTTCAATAAAACGCTGCATTTCGATATTTTGATATTCGTTCTTATTTTTTACTCCAAAGAATTGCTCCATCGGAGGCTTGTTATTAGTGAGTTTAAAAATACCTCCAAGCAATACAGGAATGTAATTAACTTTTGCACCTGTTCTATCTTGTATAGAGCGCATAACCTTGTGGCTCAAATATGCATTTGGGCTCGCAAAATCAAAATAAAAATCTACTTCTTTAGACATTAGCTTTTCTCCTTTAGTTGTCTTGACCCTCTGAGTCGTCCTCATCTGAAGATTCAATCATATCAAGAATTTCTGAATAATCACGATTTGCACAAGACCCATCCATAAATTTATTAAATCTTTCTTGTGAAACTCCGTTTCCATCGCCGTAAGATAGTCCGAAAAGAGTTTCACATTTTTGTTTTTTATCTAGCCTTTCATCAGAAGAAAGTTTATTCAGAATATAGTCCTGAGTATACTCTTCTTCGGACATGTATAGTCCTTGGTCATTTTCAGAATCTAGAACCATGTACTTAGGACCTAGCGAAGCCGTCCATGCACTCCATTTGGGCAGACTACCATCTCTTCCTTTTCCTGGATTCCCAGTGTAAGCAAACTCTGCCCAATAAGATTGAATTTGATCAGAAAGTTTTTTGCCAGCTGGGTAAGAGCCATCAGCAAAAAGATAGTTTTTGACTATGTAGCTATCAAAAGATCCGAAAACAAATAATATCTCTAAAGCATGAGCAGCTCCTATTAGCTTAGAAAAGTCCATATCCTCAATAACAGGAAGTTCGTCCCAATCAAATCTGTAAGCATAGGTATCTGTGTGCCCAGATTTTATAAGTTGACTTGCAGGAGTATCAACTGCTCTTTGCTTCCAAAAAGCAGATCCATAAAAGTTTATTGCTTCGTAGTAATCCAAATCTAATATCTCAAGGGGCATCTCATCAATTCCAACAGCTTTATAAAGGCTGTTTGCTGGACCCCATTTAACAAAGTTTCTATTCATAGAATTAAAGAATTTATTTTCATCTCTATTGGTACCTGAAATAATAGGTACTCTAGATAAAGCTGAATTGGTGAAGGCCGCCTCAATGCCTCCTTTTAAAATCACATGGCCATCAGGATATACTCTTGTCATTCCACTTCTCTTCGGTCTCGAATCTCTAGAAGCTTGGATAAGAATATCCGGTTCGGTTTCATATAACGTAGATTTTATTTCTTCTTTAGACATTTGGTCTTGCAGAGTTTGAGCATCTTTTAAGTCTCTTGCTTTATTACTAGCCACAAGAATATGATTGAAGACTTCCAAACCACTTGTTGAAGGAGCAATACCACTTTCTGGTAGGTAATTCTCCGCTGCTTCAATTGAAGAAGTTGACATTATTCCACTTTGGACAATTACTTTATGATAAAGACCCTCGGATAAAGGTGAAGAAAAGATTGCAGCAGTATTGTGGCCTCCAGCCGACTCTCCAAAAACCGTTACGTTGTTTGGATCTCCTCCAAAAGAATTAATATTTTTTTTAATCCATTCAAGAGCCTTGATTGTATCTAAGGTTCCGTAATTTCCTGAAATATCAAGTTTAGAATCATCAGTTTCATATAGCGAAGGGTGCCTAAACCACCCCAAAGGACCCATTCTGTAATGAATAGTTACTACAATTACGTTATGTGAAGACACAAGAGAACTCGGGTCATAAATATGAGAACTTCCAACCGTATTACCTCCTCCATGAATCCACATCATTACTGGTAGTTTTTCTGTAGAATTTTTTATCTCATCTTGAGTTAGCTTGGGAGTCCAAACATTCAGATAAAGGCAATCTTCGCTTCCAGTCCATTCTGCATCAGTATCACCTTGGATTCCACTAGCGCCTTGGAAGCAAGAGGATTTAAATTCGGTTAGCTCCAGTATACCCTGCCATTGTGGAGGATCTTGGGGGGCTTTCCACCTCAATTCATCTGTAGGGGGCTTTGCAAAAGGTATTCCTTTCCATGTATAGGTATTGTTCTCTCCCTCCACACCTATTACTTTTCCTTCCGATAACGATCGAAGGGAGTCTTTTTCGAGAGACTGCCCGCATCCTAAAACAAGCAATATCAAAGCTAAGGAGAGAAGTTTTTTTTCCATTATATTTTTACCAATTTTCTGACCAGGGGCGTAAATCAATTTCAAAAGACCAAGTGCTTTTTTTCTGTTTATGTAGCATCAAAAAATTCTCTGCGATGCTTTCTATATTTAATTTTCCATCTTCACCTTTGCTGTTTGCAAAATCAGGAAATCTTAGATTTACTTTATCACCATCTATGATGCCATCTATGATTACATGAGCAACGTGTACCCCCTGAGGACCAAACTCCTTAGATAGTCCTTGAGCGAGTGAACGCTCTGCACTCTTTGCAGCTGCAAAAGCAGTAAAGGGAGGTCGAGAACGAATAGAGGCAGTCGCTCCAGTAAAGATAAGTGAACCGCCCTCTCTCAACAACCTTGGTATGGCTTGTTGCGAAATCAGAAAAGCTCCCTTTGCACAAACTTCCCATAAGTCTTGAAAAAATTCTAAATCCATCTCTAAGAAAGGGCTGGCATTATTATTACCGGCATTGTAAATGACAGATTTCAGTTGAGTCCCTGTTTTGTCTAATTGCTCAAATAATTTTGTTACATCTTCTGATTTGGTTACGTCTGCGACCATACCTTTTATTGAGCCCTTGCTAACTTTTATTTCATCTAAGGCTTTCATATTTTCTGCATTCCTTCCGCAGCCAAAAACTGTGAAGCCTTCCTCCGCAAATTTTTTACATAATGCAACACCCAAACCCTGATCTGGGCCAACACCGAGAACTAAAACTGAATCTTCTTTGTCCATGTATAGATTATAAGTAAGTTACCTTTATTTTTAAGCGTTAAAAGGAATAAATTGTTGCTCACTTTAAAGCTTGCAAGAGTTATATTTGTTACGTAAATTAATATTATAAAAATTTATCAAGGAGATGAAGATATGCAAATATCACCAATACCAACTTTATCGGAAGAAATTAATGATATTCGTCTGAGAACAGCTGACATAGTAGCCAATCGTATTATTCCTAATGAAGGAATCATTTATGCTGGTGGTGACAAATCTAAAAAGTTAAGAAAAGAAATTAATGAGGAAGTTAAAAAACAAGGTTTGTGGGCACCACACCTTCCAACTGAATATGGTGGTATGGACAACGGATTTCTTGAACTAGCTTATATGAATGAAATTCTTGCATGGTCTCCGTTAGGAAATAGATTGTTTGGAGTAATAGCACCAAATTCGGGTAACCAAAAAATTCTTGTTAAGTATGGCACCGATGAACAAAAGAAAAAATGGCTCATACCCCTTATAAATCAAGAAATGGAATCAGGTTTTTCAATGACTGAGCCTGATTCAGCAGGATCAGATCCTAGGTCCTTGAAGACAACTGCAGTAAAAGAAGGTGACGAATGGGTTATCAACGGACATAAAATAATGACTTCTAATGGCAATAGAGCAGATTTTTTAGTTGTTATGTGCAGAACAGAAGATGATGGAGATGAAGGCGGTGCAAACTCAAAAATGACTCAAATTATTGTACCAACCGACTCTCCTGGCCTAACGAAAGTAAGATCAGTTCCAATATGGGGTCATACAGGCGGAGACCATATGGAAATAAAATATGAGAATGTAAGAGTTCCTCTAGAAAATGCTCTAGGCGCAAGAGGATCAGGTCATCAAGCAGCTCAAGATAGGCTTGGAGCCGGAAGAGTTTATCATTGTATGAACACTATTGGTCAAATGTGGAGAGCCTTCGATATTATGGTCAAGTATTCTACAGAGAGAGAAGTTCACGGAGGAAAGCTTGAGACAAAACAATTTATTCAGGGCTTCATTGCTGATTCTTATATGGATATTCAGGCCTCAAGATTAATGACTATCCATTGTGCTGAAATTATGGACAAAGAGGGAGATGCAAGAGTAGATATATCAGCTATAAAGGTTTTTGTTCCTGCGGCAGGAACAAGAGTAGTTGACAGAGCTATACAAATGCATGGCTGGAGAGGTGTTTCAAGTGATACTCCTCTTGCTGGAATGTATCAAGGTTTTAGAACTCTTAGATTGGCAGATGGTCCCGATGAAGTGCATAGAATATTGATTGCCAAAGAAATACTCAAAAGATATCACGATGGATTATCTTGGGATTTTGGGGTCTAATCTATCTTTTAAGTAATTTTACAGTTGAAGTTGCGCTTGCAACTAATACACCGTCTTGGAAGAGTTTACTAGCCATGAATGCCGTGGACTTGCCCATTTGTAAAACTTCAGCTTGGCAAGATAACCTGCCTTGTTTAGTTGGTGCAAGATAACTAACGTTAAGATCCAGTGTCATCGGAAGAACTTTGAAATTGTGTAAGCCCATTAAAAGATGAGCCATTGGTGCATCAAGCATGCCCGCTACAAATCCACCTTGTACTATCTCCCCATCAGAATGTGTGAAATCCTCCCTTGCAAGAAACTCCATTTCTATAAAGGGGACTTTTGAAGAAAATCTTATTGCTTTACCGCCCAAAGTATCAATACAGGGTTGGGTATCCTTATTGAGGTGCTCCAGAATTTCATTATCTGACATCATAAATGAGGATTTTATCTGATTATGTGAAAAAAGGGTGGTAGATGAAACTTTTTGCTGCGCCCAACCAAAAATTAATTTTAAAGCCCCATCTACCATAGATAGCAGGATACAGCTTGAGTTAGCTAGTGCAGCTTAAAGGGTGACAACTGCATCCTGCTTTAGAACTGAGTGAGTTACCTTGGAGAGGTTTTTCTGGGGAGAATTAAA
>CEQX01070631.1_pt1 | contig 14813 bp, 14 predicted proteins | sample 356261 | NCBI WGS metagenome assembly CEQX01 (sample SAMEA2621076, study PRJEB7988) | marine metagenome | isolation source: saline water (ENVO:00002010), including | reverse complement strand
CAAAGTTGCACCAATTAATAAAAAAGAAAAGATGATATCAGGTAATAAATCTTACAAAAATGTTATGGATCTTGAAATAGTCCCATCAATAATAAACTTTGTAGTACCTCCAAAAATTGGATTTGAAATTACAAAAGAATTAGTAGAGAATAACTTTGATAATTTTTGGTATCAACCCGGTGCCGAAAGTAAAGATATTTCTTCTTACTTAACCCAAAATAACAAAAATTTTATCGATGACAAATGTATTATGGTTGTTACAAGGTTGTCAGAGCACTACTAATTTTCAGAAGACTTATTAACCTCATCTAATTCATCAAAGGACTTCTCTAGCTTATTAACTCTTGTTGTTTTTAATGCTTCAAATGATTGAACAGTTTGGTCTAATCGCTTCGTTACATCATCAAAAGAATCTATAAACTTTCTAACTTCATTTTTAACCTTTTCGTGAGTAATTAAAATATTTTTTGTATCCGTTTGTAAACTAAATAATTTCATGGAATGCCTGATCGTCTCTAAATAAGCCATTAACGTTTGAGGACTCACAAGAATAACTTTTTTTGAAAAAGCGTACTGAATTACGGGAGTTTTGTTCGATCCTATCACTGAAGTTAATAGGAAGTGGTAAAGATTTTCAAGTGGAATATACATTAGTACAAAATCAACTGTGTCCTCTTCAGAAGAAATATAACCTTCCCTACCTGAAGTTTCATCAATCTTAGTTTTAATAGCTTTATCCAAGAATTCTCTATTTTTGGTTTTGATTAAATCATTTATTTCTTTTCTTGAAATTTGATCGAGAGTCTCATCATCTAAGTCACGATTTAATTTGGCGATTTCCATGTAATTTGTCAATGGAAACTTTGAATCCATATTTATTGTTTTATTATCAGGAAGGTAAAAAGTAAAGTCTGGTTTGGTTCCACTTTTCATTATTTTTTGTGTTTCATAATGTATACCGTCTTTATATTCCATTATTCCCAAAAGGTCTTCTACTTGAAATTCAGCCCACTGCCCTCTGCTTTGATTATTATTAAGTACTGAAATTAAGTTTCTTGTTTGTTGATCAACCCCTGTTATTGAACTTTTAATTTCACCAGTTCTTTCAATAAAATCTTTTACAGTTTGATCAGATTTATTAAGTAATTTATATATTTGTGATTCTTCATTTTCAATAATTTCACTTACAATTCCTTTAATCAAATATTCATCATCTTTGTTGTCTTCTTCTTTTTTTCTGGTGACAAAATACAAATTTATACTCAGAAGTAAAACTATTATCACATAAAATATAATTTCCATGCTTTAAGAATAGCAATAAAGGAAGACAATTTAATAATTGGGTTAAGTAAAGCTAAATTAGGTAGAGACTAAATCAATTAATTTTTTATAACCAAACTCAAAATTTGTAACACTTTGGTTCTCTTTTACGAAGTCCTTAGAATTCAATCCTATTTGTAGGGCACTTTCATAGTTATCTATAATGTACTGAATTTTCTTTGTTAAATCATTTTTATTGTTGTTCTCAAATATATAACCAGTTTCATTTTCAATAATTAAATCGGTCATTCCAGTGTTGCTTGATACCAAGACAGGGCATGCTGTTGATTGTGCTTCAATTATTACCCTTCCTAAACCTTCAGATTTTGAAGGCAGAATAAATAGATTCGCAGATGAATACTTTAATATTAGCTCTTCAGCTTTAATAAAAGGCGTCATGGTAATGTTCTTCGCATGCTTAGAACTAGCAATAAGCTTATTTAATTCTTTTAGATATTTTAAATTAGGTGTTTGTCCAATTATCTCAAATGAAATATCCTCGTCAATTGTTTCAAGTGACTCAATAATTATCTTGGGATTTTTTCTTTCAGTAACACTTCCGACAAATATTATTTTGAATGTGCCTGTGGATAATCTTTTAGTATCAGCATTGAGATAATTATCAATATTTATCCATGCAGGAAAACGAACAAATAAGCCTTTATATCCAAAATTTAAAGCTTGTTTTTCAGTAAAGTCAGAAATAGATCTAATTAAATCAGCATTTTTGATTGAATATTTTGCTAGATAACTAAATATTAAGGTATAGAATTTTGGTATTAGTAAATTTTTTTCTAATCCAATCGTATTAATAAAATCTCCATGAGTTTCAACTACAATTTTTACAGGTAATTTTCTAATTTTTAAAGAAAAAATTGTAAAAAAACCGGTGATAGGATCTTGCAAACAAACAATTTCTATATTTTGATCTTTAACAATTTTTGGGATTTCAAAAAAGAATAAGAATATGATTTTAAGATAATTAAAAAACCTATTTTTATTTTTTTTATTAAAAATAGTCTCAACACCTTCCACTACGGAATTAAATTTTTCCTCACTAAATGCAAAAACTGTAGGGTTACAAACTTTTGAAAGAGATTGAAATTTTTTTTGAATATCTTTTGTTACAGGATTTGAGTAAACAGTCGGAGAAATAAATAAAACTTTATTCATCATTTAAAAAGCTATTAATCTCATCTAATAGTTCATCTGCGTGTGTCCACGGAACAGAATGACCAGCGTCATTAATAACTTTTGACTTAACAGTATTTAAGCGACTTATAACCTCACTAGATGTTTCTTCAGGAACTAATTTATCTTTACCACCAGTTATTACAAGCGTGTCAGAGTTTATTTCATGAATCCAAGGTCTTGCATCGTAAGGTACAACAAACCTTCCTCCATCACCATATATAAAGTCATCTTTCGACCTATGTAGATTGTTCCAAGCCCACTCCGTATACTCATCTTCAATAGATTGGGATTTCCTTAAGAAAGAAAATTTTGATTTAGGATTAAAATTTGGAAAAAGTCTTTCCCGAATTCTTACAAAACTTATAAATATCTTAAATGCGATCTTATCACTATAAACAGCACCACCTAACCAACTAAATGGGGTTATTAAAACTAATTTTCTAATCAAAGATTGTTTTTTTCTTGCAACGGACATACCAACAGCACTGCCCATCGACCAGCCAACAATATCACACTCTTCTATATCAAGTTTTTCTAAAATACTTATAACTAAATCTGCATTCTCGTCTACATCCCATCTTTTCCAACTTGAATCTGATTTTCCGTGATTTCTTAAATCAATTGCAACAAATGAGTTTTTATTTTTAATTTTAGGCAAAATTTTAAACCAACTGCCTAACGAATCTGATCCCCAGCTATGTAAGAAAACAATTGGAACTGTTCCTTCGACATATGACTCTCTAATGAAATACTCTTTCTCTCTTATAAAAATAGTTCTTCCAGGAAACTTACTTGGATGAATTTGAGTATTGCCAGTAACATCACCTTTTTTTGTTTCAAGCAAATTCTTTAAAATTGTTGCAAAAGCAAAAAATTTAGTAATTGTTTTTATCATTTGTTGTTAATGATATTGACTTTATTTTTATATCTAGAAACAATATCTCCAATTTCCCATAGATTTATTCCAAATCTATTTGATATATCTTTGACATTTATTGAATTATCACTTGGTGCTGAAATTAATAATCCACCGCTTGTTTGAGCATCTGATAAAATTTTTACAAAAGATTCCTGATCAGAGTTGTAAATTATATTTTCTTTGGCTAAATCAAAATTTCTTATAGAGCCTGAAGGATAAATTCCATTGTTAAAATATTCATTTGCGTATTTAATAACAGGTACTTCATCTTGGTATATATTTACTGTTACATTGGAATCTCCAATCATTTCTATTAAGTGCCCCAACAGTCCAAAACCTGTGACATCTGTTATAGCATTTGCGTTTAATTGTTTGGCAGCTTCAAGTGCTTTGTCATTCAATGTTGACATTACTTCGGTTACTTCATATACCGCTTTGTCACTTGCTAAATTTTTTTTAATCGCAGAAGAAATTATTCCAGAACCTAAGGGTTTTGTTAAATAAAGTTTATCGCCTAATTGAAGATTTCTTTTTTTATAGATAACTTCATTAATTATCCCCGTTACAGCAAAACCATACTTAGGCTCTTTGTCGTCAATACTGTGTCCTCCGATGATATTGCATCCAGCACTTTGCATGATTTCTAAACCACCTTTTAAAACCTCAGACAGTATTTCAAAGCTTAAATCTTCTCTTGGCCATGAAACAAGTTGTAAGGCAGAAATGGGGGTTCCACCCATTGCATATATATCAGATAATGCGTTAGCAGCCGCAACTTTTCCCCAATCAAATGGGTTGTCTAATATTGGTGTAAAAAAATCGACTGTCTGAACTATTTTCATTCCATTACCAATATCAATTACTCCTCCGTCATCAGGCGAATCTAAACCAACTAATATATGTGAATTGTCGGAATTATTTTGTTTTTTAAAATGCGTCAGTACCTGAGCAAGCTCTTTTTGAGAGAGTTTACACGCTCAACCAGCACCATGTGAGTACTCAGTTAACCTCATTTCACCTCCTTTTAAGGGCGCTCAATATTTACTTCATCTTTAAATGTTTGTTGAATTTCATTAATTAAAGCATGGTGAGAATAATTTATTTTATTTATTTTGGATACAGGTATCGCATGTTTTGCAGTTGATAATACAAAAGCACTTTGTATATTTTCTAATTCTTCTTCTGCTAGACGCCCAATAGATACCTTTAATTTTTTTTCTTCTCCAAAACGAATTAAGTATCTTCGAGTTATTGAATCAAGAATTCCGAGATCTAAGTCTGGTACATGTATATGATCATTTATTATCCATCCGAATGTCCAAGTTGGGCCCTCAAGAATAATATTTTCTCTATTCACAAGTAAAGCGTCTGTATATCCATTTGACTCGGCAAATCTTGTATGGCTAATATTCATTGCATACGATGTCGATTTTGTACCTATGTTAAATACATCATCTTCTAAAAAGTCACCACCACCCTGCCAATATGCTTTTTGAGTTTGTAAAGTAAAATATTCGGGAACATCGATAGGTGGCTGATAAAAGCAAAATACATTAAATGAATCTTTCTCATTTCTTAGAATTAATGTTCTAACATATCCATTTTGAAAATTTTCTGCCACTAGCAAAATATCTTTTTTAATTTTTTCAAAATTTATGTTGTCAAAGAATACTTTAGATGCAGATTTTTTAAATCTTTCAATGTGTAAATCTATGCCAAACGGATAACCTTCGTGAATTCTAATTGCTTCAAATATTCCATCGCCTCTCCAAACTCCAATATTCTCTACAGGAAGAGTGAAGTCTTTTTTTTCAACTTGAACTCCATCAATCAAATACATTTTATTCCTTTTGTCTTATATAGGTATTTGTTATAGGCATTCTCCTATCCTTTCCAAAAGCTTTCTGCGTAAGTTTTACTCCAGGCGCAACTTGTTTTCTTTTGTATTCGTTTCTGTCCACTTTTTCAAGAACATCATATACCAAACCTGGCTGAACTCCCGAAGCTATAATTCTCTCGGAAGAACTGTCTTCCTCAATATAAAGATTTAATATTTTATCAAGCACTTCATAGTCTGGAAGTGAATCACTATCAAACTGATTAGGACGAAGTTCCGCACTTGGCTCCTTGGAAATAATATTTTCCGGTATTGCGTCAGAAATTGAATTTCTGTAATTTGATAATTCGTATACTTTAGTTTTGTATAGATCTTTTATCAAAGCGAACCCGCCTGCAAGATCACCATAAAGAGTTGAATACCCAACTGCCATTTCTGATTTATTTCCAGTAGAGACAACCATTGCACCAGTTTGGTTAGATAACCCCATTAGAATATTACCTCTAACCCTTGATTGAATATTTTCATCAGTAATTTGCCCAAGCTCTTCTTTGAGTGAATTGGCTAAAACTTCTCTAAAACTGTCTACTATTTTCTCAATCTCAATTATTTTTAAATTTATTCCCAAATTATCTGATAATGTAATTGCATCTTCTAATGATTCTTTGGAGTTGTATTTAGATGGCATAGCTACTCCAAGAACATTTTCTGAACCTAGTGCATCAACGCAAATTGCAGCAGTTAAGGCAGAATCGATTCCTCCTGAAATCCCAATCAATACCTTTGTGAATTTATTTTTGCTGACATAATCTAAAAGCCCTAATTTTAGTGCAGAATAAATAGATTCATTCTCACTTAATGAAGGCTTGCTTTTAACATCTTTCAATTCAGTTGTTTTTGGCCTTGTTGTTAGAGAGGATTTGCTGTTTTGCTTTTTAATTTTTAAATCAATATCTAAATGGAATACCTCTTCTTGAAAACTTGAAGCCTGATAAATAATTTCCCCAAGGTCATTTACAACAAATGAACCTCCATCAAAAACTAGTTCATCTTGACCGCCTACCATGTTTAGATATATTATCGGCACGTTGAGTTTTAATGCCTTTTTCATTACTAATTCTTTTCGAGTTTCGTTTTTTTGAATATCATAAGGTGATGCATTGATGTTGATAATTAATGATGCACCTTGCTTAACTTGATCTTCTGCTGGTCCATCTTCTATCCAAATATCTTCACAAATGTTAATCCCGATTGCGATATCGTCATACCAAAATAAAGTATCTGAATTAGTGCCTTTAGAAAAATACCTAGCTTCATCAAAAACTGAATAATTTGGTAAGAATGATTTATGGTATATTCCTCTAACATCGCCATTCTGCACAATTGCAGCAGCATTAGCTATGGTGCGCTCATTATTGTCTTGATTATTAGAATCAGTTTTTCTATCAACAAACCCAATAATTCCACTCGTATTAGATGAAAAAGCAGCAATTTCTTCTAATACTGCAAAATTTTTACCAATAAAACTTTCACGAAGTAATAAGTCTTCTGGTGGGTATCCTGTAATGGCGAGTTCAGGAAAAATGATGATATCTGATTCAACTGATTCAGCTTGTTCAAAACAATTGAGTATAGTTTCTTTATTTTCTTGAATTGCACCCACAGAAAAGGAACACTGAGCTCCAGTTATTCTTATTGTTTTTTTATCCACAACTTAATGATAGATTCTTGTTGTTATTAAGAAGAAACCTTAATTTCTATATCCTGGGAATCTTCTATCCATCTATTGACTCTCTTAATAGAAGGCATTCTTTCAACAATTTTGGCTTTGATATTTATTTTTTGCATTGATTCATGTAATGATTCAGGATTTCGTCTTCTAAGTTCGGAAACGCTTTCAACACCGGCTGCTTCAAGTAAATCAGCATAATCTCTGCCAAGATCTTTAATTTTCATCAATTCAGCTCTTCTTGCCCAGTGAAGAAGTTTGGGTGAGCTTATACCCGTCTCTTTAGTTAGTAAAGCCCTTCCAGATCTTGATGAAGCTATCTGAAGGAATGTTGTAGTTGTTCTAACTCTGGCTCTTCTTAATTTTGTTGCCTCGGTATGAGTCATTCCATTTATCGAATTAATTGAATTCATGTTTTTGATTTTACAAAATTTATTTTAAAAACAAATGTTTTTTTTTAAGAGATTTTCCCACTCTCAAAAATCTTTTTCTTCATCATAATCTGTTGGACCAAGAAAATTAAAATTAATTTTTTCAATCTTAATTTCAGATGAAACAAAATAATCAATTAAATCAAAATCTTTGTAAGGTGATATTTCAAATTCACCAGGATCATCTTGTGTCAACAATTCTAACTTTGGCCAAAATTGACGTGGAATCAAAATTGGAAAACCCAACTTATATCTATATTGAGGAATTACAATTTTTGAATTATCTATTTCATTACTTTGTAAAGCAGAAATGACTTCATCTTTTACTTCAGGTTGATCTCCTAAGAAAAAAATAAGATTCTCTACTTGCTTTTGCTCCTGATAAAAAAATAGTGAGGTCCTTATTGATGAAACAATGCCTTCTTCCCAGTTTTCATTTATCAAAATATTTGAATTATGAAAATTAATTTTTTCTTCAATAATTTCGTTTTCAGATCCTAAAACTACAGTTGAAGACTCAAAGTTTGAGTTGACTTTTTCAATAATAATCTCTAACAAAGGCTTGTCTTTAACTTCGGCAAGCTGTTTTGGAAACCCCATTCTTGTTGAATCTCCGGCTGCAAGTATCACTCCTGCATTCATCTTATGTACCACCTAAAATGCTTGTCCCAAATGTTAATGAAACAATTAATAATATAACCTCGATATTTCTCAACAAATAAACTTGTTTTAACCCTGAACCAAAAGAGACAATTGAATATATAGAAACAAATAAGATTAACAAACCTTGTATGAAAATCGATGATACAAATAGAGCAGGTACGACCAACAAGCAAGGGGTTGAGGCAAAAAAATTAATTATTAGTAGATCTTTAGGAATAGGATCTTTTCTAAAAAGAAATCTCAGAATTAAGTAAATTATTAACAATCCTATGACTGTAGCTATTAATGACGAGAAAGCTGAAGAAAATAACGAAGAAGTGCTATCTGAAGAATTTATAAAAGTTTGTAGCTCTTCAATTAACGATTTAAACATATTGAATTCTTCTGCGGAAAATTCTTCCTGAAAATCTTGTTGAAATAAAATTAAGTTTTCCTGTAAATAATCTAATAGACCTGTAATAAACCTGAAACCGCTCATAGTAATTAAAATTGTTGTGCTTATGAAAATAGCGATCGATTTTTGAAAAGATCCATCTTGAACTAATAACTCGTTATAAACTTCTTTATCGAGACGCAATATTCGTAATATTATTTTTTTATCATTCATTTTTTTTTCATTTATTTAAAATCTACTTTATGACTATAACAAAATTTATTTCATACGTTATAAGTGTCTCAATGATAGGAGTAATAATTTGGGCACAAAACCAGGTTTCTTTATTTGATTCACCTATTCCAGATTTACCATGGGGCATAGTTTCTCTTGTGGATTTGTACGGAGGATTTATTTTAGTATGCTTATGGATTGCTTACAAAGAATCTCTATCTTCCACAGTAATTTGGACATTTTTTGTTTTAATTTTGGGAAATCTTACTACTGCGATTTATGTAATTTACAGCATAAATAAATCAAAAGGTGATGTAGTAAATTTTTTTATGGGAAAAAATTCTTAGTCTTTTTTGAGATTATCTAAAAGAATTAAAGAAACATCCCTTACTTTGACATTATCTCCATAACCAAGTTCTTTTACACCATCATCCATCATTATGTAGCAAAATGGACACGCAACAGCAACTTCATCAGCACCAGTTTCAATTGCTTCTTGAGACCTTTCAATATTTACTTTTTTGCCTACTGACTCCTCCATCCACATTCTTCCACCACCAGCACCACAACAAAAACTCTTTGTTCCTTGGCGCTTCATCTCTCTAATTTCTATTCCCCCAATTGAGCCAACGATCTCTCTAGGTGCTGTGTAAATGTCATTATGCCTACCCAGATAACAAGAATCGTGATAAGTAATTTTATAAGGTTTGTCACTTGTTCCAACTTCTATTCTGCCTGACTGTACGAGTTCAGTTAATAACTGACTATGATGAATAACTTTGTAATCTCCACCTAGTTGAGGATATTCATTTGCAATTGTATTAAAACAGTGAGGGCATTGTGTAATAATTTTATCTACTTTTAGATTGTTCATGTTTTCAATATTTTGTATTGCAAGTTGTTGAAAAACAAATTCATTACCTGTTCTCCTTGCTGAATCTCCTGTGCAGACTTCTTTGGGTCCTAGAACTGCAAATGACACTCCAGCTCGTTGTAAAAGTGTTGCAACAGCTTTTGTAACAGGCACATTTCTATCATCAAAAGCGCCTGCACATCCAATCCAGTATAAATAGTCATACTCTTCATAATTTGAATCATCAATAACAGGTACTTCAAAATCCAGATCTTCGGTCCACTTTAGCCTATCATTTTGTGATGCTCCCCAGGGGTTTGATGAATTTTCCATTGCTACATATGCTTTACCAAGCTCAGATGGAAAGTCAGATTCCATCAATGCTAAATGTCTTCTCATATCAAGTATTTTGTCCAAGATTTCAATATTTACAGGACATATCTCATCACACGCTCTACATGAAGTACATGCCCATACTTCTTCTGAAGTAATTCTTTCAAAAACATTTGATGAGTTAATTTTTAACGGTCCAGGAGTACTTATAGTTGCTGGAACTGGGGGTGTGCCTGATTCTGACATTACTTGGCCAACTTTTAAAATTATCTCTCTTGGATCAAGAGATTTCCCGGTTTGATTTGCTGGACATACAGAAGTACACCTTCCACAAACTGTACATGCATCTAAATCCATAAGTTGTTTCCATGTAAAATGATCAATCAACTCAGTACCAACATTATCAATATCCTCGGCTTCTAAAAGGTTCCCAATATCTCTCATAGCTCCTTTGTGTCTTTCCTTAGGAGACATAAACATGTTGACTGGTGAAGTGATAATATGACGTAATTTTGAAATAGGCATCGCGACAAGAAAAACAAAAAAAGAAGCCACATGCAAAACCCAAGATATCCTGTGAAATAATTGAGGATTTGATAAATCTAAAATATCAGCAACAAAATATCCAATAAATGACCATTTTTCGTAATCTGGAAATTGCTCAAATGCAATTCGACCAGCTTCAGTAGTAACACCAGAGATTCCGATAAAAATTAATAGTGATAATGTTAAATAATCATCAGCGGTAGTTTTTGTTTCTATACGATATTCAGCACCTCTTAGTCTTCTAATTAGAGCCCAAAAAAGGCCTACAAGATATGCAATAGTTGCTAGCTCTAGGAGAAAAGAATAAACAATATATGTTGTGCCCTGTAAAAATTTAAGCGTTGGTGGCAATAAATGATGGATTTCAAGAGTTATAGTGCCTGCAAATAAACCAAGAAATCCTACATAAATTAATGAATGCATCAAACCAGCAGCTTTAAATCTAAGGACGGTTCTCATTGTTATGCCGTCAAAAAAACTTAAAACACGTAATGAAAATGCAACTTTCCTTTTCTCTTCTTTACCTCTTGACCAGTTTTTTACCCTTAATGAAAATAAATAACCAGAAAGAAAAATTGTTGAAGCACTTAAAACGTAGAATATATACTGAAGCACTTTAGGTATATTTTCAAATACACGTCTACCATCAACTATTTCTCCTTCTGGAAAAATATAACTTGCTGCCCATAAAAACAAAGTACCGATTGAGGCTCCTGCTGAAAACAAAAGAACATACTCATTGCCTTTTAAATTTTTTAATTTATTCATTTTCTAATTCAGAACTTATATCGAGTGATCTTTGAGTTGCTTTTTGGATTGCTTTTTTTATTATTATTTGAAATGAATCTTCTATAAGAGAATCTAATCCTGCTTCAGTAATTCCCTTAGGTGATTTAATTTTATTAACAAGATCACTAAAAGTATCTTCATCGTTTATTAAGTCAGGTAGCGATTTTATAAGTTCTTTAATTAATAATTCGGCATCTTTCTCATTCATTCCTTGATCACTACCAGCTTCAATTAATTGTTGAGAAAGTTCGTAATACCAAGCGGGACCACTGCCTGATAATGATGTAATTAATGGAAACAAATCTTCGTCGAATTCTTTAATGTTGCCCAAATATGAGAGAACTTCTGATTCAAAATTTATATAATCTCCCTCATAATTTTTTACGAAAGGAATAAAACCATTATTTTTCTTAATTAATAAATTAGGCATTATTCGTATAATTTTATTATTTAGATATTTTGATATTGAAGAAATTGTTAAACCAGCAATTGGAGAACAAATTAATACATCTTTATTTATTTGAGTTGAGGTTTGTTTTAGAAATGAATTTATACCTTGTGGTTTTATACATAATATCAAAACACCTGAATCAATTTTTTCGAAATTCTTAAAAATTGAAATATTAAATTTTTTGCTGTAATTTTCTCTAATATCATCGTTTTCTTCATATAAGTGAAGATTTAAATTGTTATTACTATTTAAACCTTCTAAAAAAGCGGTACCTAAATTACCTAAACCAATAATATAAACATCCAAATAAGCCATTGTTTAATGATATCAGGTGATTATCAAAATTCTAAATGGACTCTTTTTTAATATTTTTTTATTTTTATTTTGTTTAAATTCAGAATGATGTTATATTTATAACAAATCTAAGTAAAAAAACTTAGATTATATATATTAATTTGATAAGATTAGAAAGGTTAAAAATGAGTGGATCATTAACTGCATCACAAGTTAAGCCGGGTATACGAAGGTCGAAAAAATACACATCTGGTCGAGTTTGCGCATTTGATACTTGTGAAACTGTTATCAGCGTTTATAACAAAAAGAAGTTTTGTTTTCTGCATGCTCCTATCTCCTATCCGAGAGTAAGAGGGCACTTGGCAAGAGAACAAGAACCGACTTAATAATTTTTACGAAAGGAAACATTAATAATGGGAAAAGCTGTTGGAATCGATTTAGGAACAACAAATAGTGTTGTAGCGGTCTTAGAAGGTGGTGAACCATCGGTTATTGCTAATGCAGAAGGTAATAGAACTACCCCATCTATTGTTGCTTTTAAGTCTGAGGAAGTCCTTGTCGGCGAACTTGCAAAAAGACAAGCTATTACCAATCCAGACAACACAGTGAGGTCTATTAAAAGACATATCGGGACTAATTGGAAAGAAAAGTTTGAAGGAAAAGAATACACACCCCAAGAAATTTCAGCAAGAATACTACAAAAATTAAAAAGAGATGCAGAATCTTATTTAGGTGATGAAGTTACCGAGGCAGTAATTACTGTGCCAGCATACTTCAACGATGCTGAAAGACAAGCAACTAAAGAGGCTGGTCAAATCGCAGGTTTGAATGTTTTAAGAATAATTAATGAACCAACAGCAGCTTCATTAGCTTATGGACTTGAGAATAATGAAGATCAAAAAATCCTAGTATTTGATTTAGGTGGTGGTACTTTCGATGTTTCAATTCTTGAGATATCAGAAGGTGTCTTTGAAGTTAAGTCAACGTCTGGTGATTCGAAACTGGGAGGAGATGATTGGGATCAAAGAGTGATGGACTGGCTAATAGATAAATTTAAGTCCTCTACAGGAATTGACTTATCAAAAGATAAAATGGCCATTCAAAGAATACAAGAAGGTGCTGAAAAAGCCAAAATTGAGCTATCTTCAACCACCGAAACTGAGATAAACTTGCCATTTATCACTGCCAATGATGCTGGTCCTCAACATCTACTTGAAAAGTTGAGTAGAGCTGAGTTCGAAAAAATAACAGCTGACTTAGTAGAACGTACCAAAGCTCCTGTTGAAAATGCTTTATCTGACGCAGGTATGAAATACTCCGACATTGATCACATTATTTTAGTTGGTGGATCAACACGTATGCCATCCGTGCAGCAACTTGTAAAAAATGTTACTGGCAAAGACCCTCACAAAGGAGTTAACCCCGATGAAGTTGTAGCTTCTGGTGCAGCTATTCAAGCTGGCGTCTTAAAGGGAGATGTGAAAGATGTACTTTTGTTAGATGTTACACCGCTTACTTTAGGTGTTGAAACAAAGGGTGGAATTATGACAAAAATGATTGAAAGAAATACGACTATTCCAACCAAAAGATCAGAAGTTTTTAGTACTGCTGATAATAATCAGACTCAAGTTGAAATTCATATATTACAGGGTGAGAGAGAAATGGCAGCTGGCAATAAATCTTTAGGTAGATTTACCCTTACAGACATCCCTGCTGCAATGGCTGGGACTCCACAAATTGAAGTAACATTTGATATCGATGCCAATGGAATCGTAAATGTTAATGCCAAAGATCTTGGCACTGGAAAAGAACAAGCGATAACAATTACTGGTGGAACTGCGCTTGAAGAAGATGAAATCGATAGGATGATAAAAGATGCAGAACAACATGCAAATGAAGATGCTAAAAAGAAAGAGCTTGTTGAGACAAGAAATATGGCAGAAGGCATGGTTACTTCAACTGAAAAAATGCTCGATGAAAATAAAGATAAAGCTACTGAAGAAGAAGTAACAGCAATCACTGAAGCAAATGATAAATTAAAAAAGCTTCTTGAAAATGAGGATTTATCTCTAGATGATCTGAAAAATGGAATTGACGAGTTAGCTAAAGCAAGTCAATCTTTTGCAGAAAAGCTTTATGCTGAAGCCCAAAACGATGTACCGGACTCATCTGATGATGGTTCAGAAGATGTAGTCGAAGGTGAAGTTATAGAGGATGAATAAAGAAGAACCCTCTACTGATGAAGTAGAAAATGATTCAGTTGAAACAGTTGAAGAATCAACCGTTTCCCTTTCTGAATACGAAAAAATTAAAGATGACTATTTAAGACTTGCGGCTGATTTTGATAATTATAAAAAAAGAGCTGAAAAAGAGAAAGAAAATATTGGATCTGCATCAGTAGCCTATTTCGTTAATGCTATTTTTCCACTTATTGATAATTTTGAAATGGCTATGGCACAAGAAGAAATTGCTAAAGAAGTAGATGCACTAAATAGTATGCTTATCTCAGTTCTTCAAAGCTTACAGGTCGAAGAAGTAGGAGAAATTGGAGAAAGCTTTGATCCAGCTCTCCATGAAGCTGTTGAACATTCTGGTGAAGGTGATTCTCAGATAATCGATGCGGTTCTACGCAAAGGATATCTATTTCAGGGTAGTTTGATTCGCCCTGCAATGGTAAAAGTGAAAAGTGAGTAGAGACTGGTTAGACAAGGACTTTTACGCCACCCTGGGCGTAACAAAAGAGGCAAGTACTGAAGAAATAAAAAAAGCATATAAGAAGCTTGCAAGAGAAAATCATCCGGACTTAAACCCGGGAGATACTGAAGCTGAAAAAAAATTCAAAGAAAT
>CEQX01015918.1_pt1 | contig 14835 bp, 10 predicted proteins | sample 356261 | NCBI WGS metagenome assembly CEQX01 (sample SAMEA2621076, study PRJEB7988) | marine metagenome | isolation source: saline water (ENVO:00002010), including | reverse complement strand
TGGTGAGACTTTGGGCACACATTGCGATCAATGAAAATAAAAGCACTAATGGACCTGAAATAGCTTTGACTAAATTATTATCCCAAGAAAAAAAACTTAATAATCGCTCCCAAACTGTCCTCTACCTTGCTCAACTATTTAGAAAAAACGAAGCTTACGAAAAAGAAAAAAAGTTACTAATTAATGAAACTCAGAACGCTGATATATTAAAAGACCAAAGCTCATTACAAATTTTTATTACAAGGCTAAAGGAACTTAACAGAGGAATAGTTAATGACGAAGAATTCTCTATGGCAGTCAAAGAATGGGAGGAGAAATACAATCCTAATTTTTTAAGGTTTTTATTATTAAATGACCTCAATGACCAAAGGTTATTGAATGAAAATATAGAAGAAATCATTATTAACCCATCCAAAAGCAAGCTTTCTCAAGAAGAGATGTTAAAATTAAGACTATTGGTTGCTAAATCTCAGAAATTTCCCCGAGCAACTAGAGAACAATCTTTTCAACAAGCTTTCTCAGAAATTTATTCCAATGAAATTAGGTTTTCATCTTCAAGAAGGATGATTCGTTCAGTGATTAAAGACGAACGCTTCCCTCTCCGACTCTCTCAAAACTTACTTTTACTAACAATGGAAGATGCTCTTTCACGAGGACAAAAGAGAGACATAACATTTGCTATAACTCACCCTATAATAGACAGGAATGACCCCAGAATACAAAGCGTCATTCAAATGTATGGTCGCTATGCAGCCACGAATCTAAACTCCCCAGATTCTCTTAAAAAATGTTACGACGATATAATTATAAATATTGATTCACCTTCAGCCTTTAGCGTAATAGCAAAGATATTTGAGCGTGCTTTGGAGCTCGGTAACTTTGATCTAGCAAAAAAAATATCACTACAATCAAAAAATTGGAAAACACCACTTCAGCTAGAACGACAAAAAGAAATCATTTCTAAAGCTCTACTAAAATCTCTAGACCGTTCATCTAACAATATAAGATTTGCAAAACAAATGAGAGAGGTTGCACTTAAATATATTAATACAGTTGATAAAGACGATCATTTCTCTCCATCTGATTATAGATTCGATTTGAATTTAAAAAGACTACCCGAAAAGGAAGCGTATGAATGGCTAGCAAAAAGAGGATTAAGTGAGAATACTTTAGAATCATCACCAAGATTTTGGTTCGACCTTGCTGAACTTATGCCTCGAGACGACAAGCAAGTAAACTTGTCATTCGACCTAATAGAACTACTACTAAAAAGCAATATTAATGATCTGGAAAAATCATTCAGTATTTTCTCAACTCCATCAGTAATAGATACTGATGATTTAAATCAGAGAGATAAACTCTTTAAACTTTTTGAAAAATATGACAATAAAAACGAGTCGCCATACACGCATGCCGCTATAAAGATTATAATGACTCAATCTGCTGACATCAGAGATGGTAAGGCTGTCAATATTGATGGCGAATGGAAATTACTTCAACACCCAATCTTAGAAGACATTAAACTATCAACAAAGATTGGTTATTTCATGGCAAGAAACATGGTTCCAGAAATCAAAAACACGTTAAATTCATTAAGCGAAGAAAAATTATTTTCCTCTGATTTCATAGAAGTATCCCTGCCAGCTCTAGCTTTTGCTGGAATGCAAGAAAAGTTGGATAAGGCAATGAGTGTAGTAAAAAATAAAATAAACCAAGATTTAGCAAAGTCTGTTAGAACATTAGACTTTCAACTCATACGCTTCATTTATAAGTACAGTGAGTTAAATAAAAAAAACAATGTCATTCCAAAAAGTTGGTTTAACTCAATTGATAAGCAAATTAAATCAGAGCGTGACAGTTATTCTTTCAGAATAATGGAAGCTGAACACAATGAAAACTGGAAGAACTTAGAAAAATGGTCCGGGAAAGCGATTGCCGAATACCCAACTTATTATAACTACTATAGGCCAAGAGGCCTTGCTCTACATAAACTTAATGATAATAAATCTGCAGTCAAAGCATTAGAAATTTACATAAAATACAGCAAAGACGAAAGTAAGTGGATAGAGACAAATAAGCTTTTGCAAAAATTAAAAAAATAAAACAATGAAAGGTAATATGCTTAAATTAATTTTATTCATTTCGATATTTTTAATACAGTTTTCTCAAAATCTCCTGAGCAAGGATCAGGCTAAACCTATCCACGACATATCTATAAGAATGCAATTTGAGAAAAAACTCGGAAAACTCAAAGATCAAAATAAAACCTCAAACACAAATGAGATCGCAGATCAACTAAGCTCGCAAAAATCTATTAAGGTTAAATTGCCTGAACCTAATAAAGATAAGATAAATCCATCGGATATATATAGCCTTAGTAAACAAGGAGTACTATGCCTGGGAAATATTTATAAATGTGACAAATGTGATAATTGGCATGGTAACATAGCAGGCGGGTTCATCATTACTGAGGACGGATTAGCTGTAACGAATTATCATGTTATGAAAAATGAAAGAGCTGGGGCATTTGGAGCATTAACAATAAACGGACAAATTTATCCCATTGAAAAGGTTGTAGCCTCATCGGAAAAAGATGACCTAGCAATAGTTAAACTAATTGGATCAAATTTTAAACCGCTTTCATTAAGAGAAAACGTTCCAGTAGGATCGGACGTCACTGTTATCAGCCACCCTGAGGGGCGTTTTTATACAGTTTCAAGAGGTATTGTCTCAAGATATTATCTACAACGAGGAGGTAAAGAAAAAGGCTCTAATCGTATTGCGATTACTGCTGACTTTGCAAAAGGGTCAAGCGGTTCGCCCGTTTTTGACAATACGGGTTCAGTTATTGGTGTCGTAGCTGCTACTAATTCTATTTATTATAACAAAGTAGAAGGCATTGAACGAAACCTCCAAATGGTTGTTAAATCTTGTATACCAACTAGCTCAATTCTTAAATTACTGAACAGTGAATGACTTTTATCTCTTTAAAATTATTGCTATATAAAAACCATATATAACAATAAAAATTAATCCCTTAATCCTCCCAATTCTAAACTGATTTAATATAAACATCCCACATAGAGCTATAGAACCAACCATGAACGCGTAATCCACGAAACTAATGCCTGAAATGGTCATTGGTTTATACAACGCAGTAATTCCAAGTATAGCCAGCACATTAAAAATCGAGGATCCAATTGCATTTCCTGCAATTATGTCAGTTTCTTTTCTAGCACAAGCAACGATCGATGTAGCTAGTTCAGGCAACGATGTGCCAAAGGCCAATAAAGTCAATCCAATAACCGCCTCACTAACTCCAAAAGATTTAGCCAAACCTATTCCCCCTTTCTCAAAAAAAGAGGCCCCTAAAACAAGGAGAGAAAGCCCTGCAATAAGTAGTGAAATTAGCACAATTGAATTTGTCTTTCCCTTATCTAAAACTAAATCACCTTCTACGCTTCCCTCATTAGGAAGCTCCACACTTGATCCTTTAAAACTTGATAAGATATAAATGATGATCCCAAAACATAGGAGAGTCGCTTCCCATCTTGCCACCTCTTGATTCATTAGCATAATTATTAAAGCAACCGAAACTACCAACAAAATTGGTATTTCTTTTCTGATAATCTGCCTATGAATATGAAGCGGTCTAATTAGACTGCTGAAGCCAAGAATTAAAAGTATATTACATATATTTGAGCCTATTATATTTCCAATAGCAGCATCTGGAGAATCCTCCATATTTAAACGTAGGCATACTGCAAGTTCAGGAGCACTTGTTCCTAATGCCACAACAGTAAGACCAATAATTAATGGAGAAACACCGATTTTTAAAGCCAACTTTGAACTCCCACCAACTAACCACTCAGCACCAAAATACAATCCTAAAAGCCCTAATATTAGATATAAAAAGTCATAGATCATATTTAATTAGATTCAACTAACTCTGCAATGAATGCAAGATACAAGAAGCTTGGATATCAACGCCATTCGTGTTTAGGGTAACGTCCCTTAAGCTGCTTCTTTATATTTGGATAACTATTTGCCCAAAAACCTTTTAAATCATTCGTTGTTTGCACTGGCCGATGATTCGGTCCGAGAATTTCAATTTTTAAAGGAACCTTCCCATCACAGAGTGCAGGAGTCTGTTTAACATCATAAAGTCTTTGCAGCACAATTGAAATTTTTGGTCCATTCAGCTCATAAATAATGGTTACTTCTTTTCCATTGATTAAATGAATACGTTCAGGAGCTAGTCTCTTTACAGCTTCTCGCTGTCCTTCGGAAAGCCATTTGAGTAAAAATGGAAAAACAGGCTTATCCTTTATTTCCTTGTAACTTACAGCCCCATCACAAAAATCCGTTAACACTAAAAGCCTATCCTCTTCAGTAAATTCAGGTATATCATATTCTTGATAATTCTTAGATACAAAATTCATCCGCAGCACCCACTTCTCACATTTATCACCCCACCCCTTAATCCTTAAGTTCCCATTAATTATCTCTCTGGCGAGGATATTAGCTGCTAAAGAAAAAGAGATTGAACTAGAGGGGCGTCTTTCTAGAACTAAATCCATAAACTTGAGAGTGTTTTCAGAAACCACTCTCCTTCTAGCCTTGTCAAAATGGCACTCTTCACTCTCTATCAATTGATCATCAAAAACTTCTTTTATCCATTCCGTTTTAACAATAGTTGCCTTAGAAATAACTACAGAAACTTCCTTGCCTTCTATTTCATTAACTTCAGCAGCAATAGAAATATCAGAATCTGAAGCCAAGCTTCCCTTAATAAGTTTCCCCTTACGTCCACCAACTAACACACACGACATCGTAGATCTAGAAAGCCTCCTAAATAAGTTATCATAAAATCCAACCAAAAAAACTTTAGCCAAATTTTCTCCAGAAACATCAGGCCTTAAATTATTAAAATCAAAGCCACCTTGTCCCGCTACATGAAGCAGACTTTTTGCTATAAAGTAAGATTCTCTAGAAACTTTTGCATTCACTTCATATGACTGACATTTATTTAGATCAAATTTTGATCGAAACGCATATAACCACGCCCTCATCATTGGCTGAAAATCAGAAACATCATTTCTGTTCGAAAATTCACAATTATTAAGCCGTATTTTGCTACTGAAAATGTCTCGACCTTGACTAAGAGCAATTGAAAGAACAACCTCGGGAAGGCATCCCTTTTCTTCCGCCTCAATTATCATCTTAGAAAACCGTGGATGAACTGGGTATGATGCCATCTTTTTACCTAATAAAGTTATACCGCCTTCCTCTGAATTAATGGCTTTCATTGACACCAACAATTTTTTGGCACGTTCAACGCTCTCCTTATTGGGGGAATCAAGCCAAACTAAACCATCAAAATTAGTCAATCCTGATGCAGATAAAGTCAGTAAAACCTCTGATAAATCCAATCTTAAAATTTCCGGCAGTAATTCCTTTGGCCTCGTTGCATGATCTTCCTCAGACCACATACGAAAACATCTTCCTGGAGAAGTTCTACCTGCCCTTCCAGTACGCTGATCAGCTGAAGCTCTAGAAATCTTATTAACTAACAATGTATTTATTCCTCTTATGCGATCGTAAGATGCCATCCTAGCCAAACCTGAATCAACGACAACCTCAACACCATCAATAGTGAGAGAAGTCTCAGCTATGTTAGTAGAAACAATAATTTTCCTTTTATCATTTGGCTCTAATGCAATTTCCTGCTGCCTTTGATTTAGATCACCATATAAAGGAATCAATAAAGCGTTTTTCAACTGTTTTAACGTTCTTAATTTTTCAATAGTCTTCCTTATCTCATAAGCTCCATGAACAAATATTAAAACATCTCCACTGATACAATTTTTAAGAATCTCTTTCTTAATTACATCAGCAATAACATCCCAAATTGCTTTAACTTTGAGGTTCGCATTTAAGTGTTTAACAGTAACGGGGAAAGTACGACCTGAACATTTAACTGTTGAACATGGTGATAAATACTTAGCAATTCGAGAAGTACTCAAAGTTGCCGACATCACTATCAACTTCAAATCATTACGACTTTTTTTTTGAAGCTCTAAAGCCATTGCGAGTATCACATCAGACTGAACATGACGCTCATGAAATTCGTCAAAAACAATTGCACCCACTTCCGACAGATTAGGATCTACAAGGAACTGTCTTAACAAGATGCCTTCAGTAACAAACCTAATTTTTGTATTTTTTGAAATTTCTTTTTCAAAACGCACTTGATATCCTACCACGTCGCCTAATCTACAACCAATCTCGTTGGCCACTCTCTTTGCAAGGACTCTTGCAGCAACTCTTCTCGGTTGAAGTATTACAATCTCACCTGAGGAAATTAATTTTTTGTTTATTAGAATTTGCGGAAGTTGAGTAGATTTCCCTGATCCAGTTGGTGCCTCAATTATTAAACGAGACCCATTTTTATCGTTCAACAAAGCTCGAGCAATGTCTTCTTCTACGTCATAGATTGGTAGCTTTGCCTTTTCCACGTAAAAATATCAAAAAGAATTGAATTAAAAATCACTATTTATACTCCAATTTATTACACAAAGGAAATTAACTTTCTTTTTGCACGTATCCATATAAGCCTTTAAATTAAAGAAAATGACAATCTTTAATTTACTAGCATTCACCTTGGGAGGCCCAGAAGTAATAATTGTTCTTGTTCTCATTCTTCTTCTCTTCGGAGCAAAGAGAATACCCAAACTTGCGAAGAGCATTGGTCAAGCCACAGGTGAACTTAAAAAAGGTAGACTAGAATCTGAAAAAGAAATGAATGATGCTAAAAAAGCATCAGATGTAGAACCTACAGAGAACAAAGAATAAAAGCATATATGAATTCATTAATCTTACTAGGGTTCGCTTTAGGAGGCCCTGAAATAATTGGAATAGGGATAATAGTACTTCTTCTCTTTGGGGCAAAAAAACTGCCTGAACTTGCTAAAGGAATAGGTCGCGCCTCTGGAGAATTTAAAAAGGCTCAAAATGAATTCAAACATTCACTAGAAACCGCTGAAGAAGAAGCTATAAAAAAAGATTCAGATTCAACTTCTGAATCCTAATCAAATACATTTATAGAAAATTTTGGAGTTTCTTCCTCCGCTGAGATATTCTCTCCTCCTAGATTCGGACAAATCATTCATTCCTCCCTCACTCCATCCAAGAGATTCAAAGAATCCCGAAGCTTGCGTAGACAATGCGTAGATTTTTTTTATTTCTCTTTCTTCAGCAACCTTAAATATATATTTAACTAACCTACCTCCATAACCGACCCCCTCGTGTGATTTCTTAACAAAAAGACACGCCATTTCTGCCACCTCTCCCTGAGAGTGAAGAGCAACTGTTCCAACAACATTACCGTCGATTTCCAAAACATAGAAATCTTTAATCATTGATGCTATATCAAGACTACTTCTTGGCAACAATTCATCATCACGAACAGCTGACTGAATAATAGAAAACACCTCTGATGCATCACTGTCACTTGCAGACCTAATCATTCCATAAGGATCTCTGTGGACCATTATTCCAACACCCTCATTAACAAAAAGCTCTGCAAGTATAGCGTAGTCATGTAACCCGTTCAGGATATGCACCCTGTCCACGTTTTGATTACATACCTTAGCTGCTTCTATAAGAATTTTTGACAACCTTTTAGACCTATTAACTTCTTCCTCTGCAAAATTTATAGCTTGAGAAACTGTAAACTCGATGCCATTAACAGATTTCACCATATCTGCAGCTGTAAGAAAAATAACCTTAGAGCAACCAGTTGAAATACCAACTGCAAACGCCAAATCATCTGAATCAAGTAAATAATTCCTGCCCTTCTTATCAAAAGCAATGGAGGAAAGAATTGGAATTATTCCCTTTTCAATCAGAGCCATTAATCCATCGCTATCTATTTTTTCAACCTTTCCATCATGAGGATAATCGACGCCATTAATTACACCTCTTGATCTTGCAATTACTGAATTAGCCGACGCTACTTTCAGCCCAACTGCAGTCAACTCTCTCATAATAATATTCGTAAGCTTCGAACTTTCATTTAACTGAAAATCTAAACGCTCACTAGAGGTGGGAATATCGTTCTCATTTACCTCATTTTGATCAACCCCATCCTGCATTAACACATCGTGCACTATGATATAATTGACTTTGAGAGAATTAAGAACAGCAAGGTCTAATACAATGTTAGACATGTTATCAGAATGAACAACAGAACCATCTAACTTAATAACAAAAAGTTTATTTCTAAACTTTGGAACATAATGAAGAATACCTCTTAGGTCTCCAAACTCCATAAACTATTACTTACTATGATGAACTAAAATATCCATTCGTATTAGATCAATATCAGCACCCAATAAATTGATCTACTTACTAAAGGTTTTAAATTGTGCCCCATTAAGACATTGCTTCATGGCTAGTGCCCTTGTGACCCAAAATTTTCACCGTCCTATTAAGTTGTTCAAATTCAATTGGCTTTTTGATGACAGTTACAGGACCAATCGCGAGAATTTTACTTAAAATCTCACTATCTGGATAACCTGTAATTATAACAATAGGAAGCTCAGGATTAATTGACTTGAGCTTTACGTACAGCTCATCACCAGAAATATCAGGAAGTTTTAAATCGAGAAAAACGAGATCAAATTCTTGTTTCTCTGCGAAAGCAATGGCTTCAGCACCAGAGCCGACAACAACTCTTCCGAAACCTGCTTTTTTTAAGAATTGCTTAAATAGCGCCTGTAATGCAGGATCATCATCTATAACCAATACAGTAGGCTGACCGCCTTCTTCTTTTTTTAAGACCTCAGTATCAAGTAAGCTTCTTTTAATCCGCCATCTCCCACCTATTTGAATCGCTGGCAACTGCCCCCTTTGAACGAGATAATACACCGTAGGTAATGGAATTCTTAAATACTCTGCAGTTTCTTTTACAGTCATTAATTCAGGTGAATCTTCATTAGCCATAATAATTATCTATTTTGAGAATATAATTTGTTTATTCGAAAGTATTTATCAAATATCTAGTCAATCATCTCCTTCTAAAAAGATTAATTAATGTAGATATTTATAATATTTATAGTTTCAATTCCTTTTTACACAAGCTATTAAAATTAAAATCTATAATAATAAGACTTTTTCTTACTTTTGAGAACCTCTTCATCTCGAAATGTATCAAATGACAATTTAAAAGTCATTTTAAAGCAATTTGACGTTCTATTTTGAATAGAACCTACTTGAAAGAATGCAAGTATAGACGAACTCTAATAAAATAAAATCCCCAACTTTTACATGAATGCTATAAAACTATATAATCCTGGACCAATAAATGTTTCAGAAGACACGTATCAAGCAATGTCAACAGCCATGATTGGACATAGGGGTGGCGATTTTGTTAAACTCTATGAAGACATTCACCCAAAACTGCAGAAAATATTTAACACATCCGGACCTGTTTACTTAAGCACATCCTCAGCTTGGGGTGTTATGGAGGCAGCAATTAGAAATCTATCATCAAAGAAAGTTCTTAACTGCTGTAACGGTGCATTTTCTGATAAGTGGTTAGATGTATCTAAAAGATGTGGACTCAATGCAGAGTCACTTTCTGCTGAATGGGGATCACCAATATGCCCCGAAGAGTTAGACAAAAAATTAGCCACCAATGAATTCGATGTTGTAACTTTAGTTCATAATGAAACCTCTACTGGAGTAATGAACCCCCTAAAGGAAATTTCTGAAATTGTTAATAAGTATCAAGATGTTTTACTTGTGGTTGATACTGTATCTTCATTCTCAGCAACACCAATAAATACAGAAGAATTTAAAATAGATGTTGTCTTAACAGGAAGCCAAAAAGCCCTTGCTTTACCCCCTGGTCTAGCACTTTTTACCGTTTCTGATAAAGCTCTAAAGAAAGCTGAAACAATTGCCAATAGAGGGTACTACTTTGATTTTTTAGAATTTCACAAAAATTGGCTAAAAATGATGACCCCAAGCACGCCATGTATTTCTTTACTTTATGGTTTACAGCATCAATTAAATAAGATTTTCAATGAAGGGTTAGAAGCTAGGTACGAGAGACATCAACAACTCAATAATCTTGTCCACCAATGGGTCAGCGATAATGGTTTTGAGCATTTTGCTCCAGACGGGTACAGATCAAAATCTCTTACTTGTGTTGCCAACAATAAAGATATTGATGTACCTGCATGGATAAAAAGAATGAGAGATGAGCACTCTTTAATTATAAACGGCGGTTATGGAAAAATTAAAGGGTCAACATTCAGAATTTCTAACATGGGAGATGAAACAACTGAAAGCATAAATCATATGCTTAAAGCAATAACCAACACACTTCCTTAGATCTAATTCTATATCTAAAAGATTGGATAACCAATAATTTCGTCCCCCTCTCGAATATTGATACCCGGGGGCTTTTTATCTATATCAATATTTCCTATTGAATTAGTGGAATCCACCACTTCGTCAATTTCTACCTCAGCAACAATAAATTTGTCACGCCTTATATTAAACCTTGAACCTTTTTCGATTCCTTTTGCCGAACCCGCATCTATTACAACAAAGCCAAGCGCCTCTTTCACTGCAACAACCTTAGCAATTGCTGGAGCTTCTCTGATTTTTTTTTGTAAAGGAGTTAACTCGTCCTCTTTCTTTTCTAACTTTGCCGCTATTGTTTCAGTAAGTTGAGCCCTCTCAGCCTTGACTGCTTGGAGGTCAGCTGATGCAGCATCAGAAGCGACTTTCATCTCTTTACGAAGCTCCTCTATTCTGAGGTCATTTTCTATTTTTTGCTTACTTAAAGCAGCCTGCATTTGTTTTTCAACTTCTGCATTATTGTCCTTAATCGAACTATTCTGATCTGTTATTTGCTTAACCAAATTAGAATTTTCGGTAGTTGCAGTGGACAACTTCATCACCAACCCCATTATAAAAACAACTCCTACTAGAGTAATTGCTATGGCTGAAGCGAGTATAATCTTCGTCATTTTATCCATTTTTTACCGTGATTTTTTTATTTTAAGCTTAATACGGTACTCCAGAGGCGGTCACTATCAACGTGAAAAAAACTTGAAGAAATTGACCCCTAATTTGCCAAGTGCTAATGTCGGCGCTCTAAACATACTATGGCCGACAAGGGACCCAATTACAAAGACACACTAAACCTTCCTCATACGGACTTTCCAATGAGAGCGAGTTTAGTTGAAAGCGAACCATTAAGACTAAAAAAATGGGAGTCAATAAACTTATATAAGAAGATCCTCAAATCCAGAGAATCCAATAATGGAGAAAAGTTTATACTCCATGATGGCCCCCCTTTTGCTAATGGCGATGTTCATATGGGAACAGCTCTTAATAAATTGCTAAAAGATCTTGTCGTTAAATCAAAATCTATGACTGGATACGTTTCTCCATTTATACCTGGTTGGGACTGCCACGGTCTACCAATCGAGTATAAGGTCGTTGAAAAAGCACAGGGATTAGAACCAGCTGAAATTCGAAAACGCTGTGAAGATTTTGCTCGAAACTTTATTAATATCCAGCGTCAATCATTTAAACGGTTAGGAGTACTTGCAGATTGGGATAATCCATACCTAACGCTTGAACCAAAATATGAAGCAGACATCATCAGAGCTTTTTCTGAATTTATTGAACAAGGTCTTGTATACGCAAGTAAAAAACCGGTACAGTGGAGCTTCGGTGCACAAACAGCTCTAGCTGAAGCTGAAGTCGAATACAAGGATGTAACGGACACAGCCATTTTTGTTAAATTTCCGATTCTATCAGGAGATCTTGCAGGCGAATCATCTTTGGTAATATGGACAACGACCCCATGGACACTGCCAGCAAACTTAGCAATAGCTGTTAATGAAAAGTTCGAGTATATCGATGGAGAATTTACTGATAGTGGCAACTCCATCCATCGACTAATAATTGCAAAAGACTTACTTGAAAAGTTTGAAGCAGCGACAGAAATAAAATTAACTAAAACCCTTAACACATTCAAAGGAAATTATTTAAAAGATTGCCACACTGCTCATCCTTTTCTAGACAGGCAGTCCCCTGTTATTTTTGGTGATTTTGTAACAACTGAAACTGGAACAGGAGCTGTCCATATTGCGCCAGGTCATGGAGGAGACGATTATCTTGCCGGTAAATCTGCAGGGTTGGATGTATTGTCTCCCGTCGATGACTTAGGTAATTATACTGAAGAAGTTGATGTGCCTGAGCTCGTAGGAAAGCACGTCCTAAAATCCAATGATGACATTATCCGAATCCTTGAAGAAAAAAATGCGCTGGTCGGACGACAGGAATATACTCACTCCTATCCACATTGTTGGAGGTCAAAAACACCAATAATCTTCAGAGCAGTGCCTCAGTTTTTCATTTCTATTGAATCATTTAGAGATGAAGCATTACGCGAAATCGATAAAGTCGACTGGTTGCCACCAAAAAATCGAAACAGAATTTTTGGAACAGTTGAAGCTAGACCCGACTGGTGTATCTCTAGACAACGAACTTGGGGAGTCCCTTTGCCTATATTTTATGATGCCACAGGAACTCCACTAATTGATTCTAAGACGGCTAAGCAAGTCGCCGATATTATAGAAGAGCAAGGATCTAATATATGGTTTGAGAAAAGTGATTCTTGGTGGACTGAAAAATTAGGCATTAACAGTGGCTGCACACGATGTGGAGATACACTTGATGTCTGGATCGATTCAGGCACCAGTCATATTGCCGTATGTGATAAGCATCCTCAATTACATACGCCTGCTGACCTTTACTTAGAGGCAACTGATCAACATAGGGGATGGTTTCAAAGTTCCTTAATGATAAGCATGGTAACAAATGGGCAAGCTCCTTATAAGTCAGTTCTAACTCATGGTTTTGTCGTAGATCAAGATACAGGAAAAAAAGTTTCTAAGTCAGATCAATCAAATAATGATCAAAAGAAAAAGAAAAAGGTTAAACCAATGGAGGCCGACCATTTTATCTCAAAATTTGGTGCCGACATATTACGATTATGGGTAGCAAGTGTTGATTGGGAAACTGAGGTTCCTTTCGGAGAAGGACTATTTAAACAAACTGCGGATACATATAGAAGGATTCGTAACACTCTCAGAATTCTGCTTGGAAACCTTCATGACTTCGAACCTAATGACCATCAAGTTGAGAAAGAAAACCTAACACTCATTGACAAATGGATCTTAGAACGTTTACACAAAACAACAAAAGATTGTTTAGAGGGATATGAGAGCTATGAATTTAGAAAAGTTTTCAACTCTATTAATAATTTCTGTACTAATGATCTTAGTAGTATTTACATAGATATCACCAAAGACAGATTATATTGCGACCATAAAGACTCTAAAAAAAGAAGATCAACTCAGACTTGCATGAGTATTGTCCTAACTGACCTCTGCAAATTACTAGCTCCAATACTTAGCTTTACTGCTGATGAAACATGGGAACATGCTGGCAATGCACCTGGAGATATTCATTGTGAATCCTTTCCCGATCCTGACCCTAACTGTTTGCCTGGAAGCATTTCTAAGGACGTGGACATATTGCTAAAATATAGAAATATAATTCAACAATCTATTGAACCTCTTAGACAAGAGAAATTAGTCAGATCTAATTATGAGGCTGCAGTCGAACTTTATCTAAATGATGATGACAAAGAGCCACTTGATATCTTAGCTGACAATGAAGAGGTTCATGAATTTTTTATGGTTAGTGAGCTGAAAACAATCAAAAGCAATCAAAATTTAAGCGCTAAAACCATTAAATCATCACATCCCAAATGCCCACGGTGTTGGAGGCTATTACCGAGCAATCATCTTGATAATTTATGTGAACGCTGTGAGTCTGTTGTAAGCTCTGCTATATAAAAAATTCAGTCTATTCCCCTGCCCATAATGATTCAGGTAGAGTGATTTGTGAAAGCAGATCGTTTATAGCATTTTCTTCATCCACAGAAAAAACACAATTTTCGACACACTTTGAATTCTCTATAACTTGCTCTGGTGAACTGGCGCCAATTAAAGCAGAGGTAACTCTTTTGTCTCTCAAAACCCAAGACAATGCCATTTGCGCAAGAGACTGCCCCCTATCAATTGCCAATTTATTGAGGTTTCTAATACAATTAAGAACAGATTCTGATAATTCAGATTCACGAATCAAACCACTAGTTTTAGCCGCCCTAGATGACGAAGGGACATTATTGAGATACTTGTCAGTTAAAAGGCCTTGGTAAAGTGGGCAAAATGCTATAACTCCCATCCCTAAATTCTCTACAGAGTCGAGTAAACTCTTTTCTATCCACCGGTTGAACATTGAATAATTAGGCTGATGAATAATGATCGGAGCCCAACCATTTTCCTTACATATCTTTGATGCTTTAATAGTCTGTTCGGTATTATAACTACTTATTCCCGAGTATAGAGCTTTACCTTGAACAACTGCTGAATTAAGTGCACTTAATGTTTCCTCCAAGGGGGTTTCAGGGTCAAATCGATGACTGTAAAAAACATCAACATAATCCATATCTAATCGATTAAGCGATTGATCTAAACTGTTTATCAAATATTTACGAGACCCCCATTCACCATAAGGTCCTGGCCACATGTCATATCCGGCCTTTGATGATACGACAATCTCATGTCGCGGGAGGTCTTTCATAATTGAGCCTGCAACTTGTTCAGCGGCTCCATATGGAGGACCATAGTTATTAGCCAAATCAAAATGAGTAATTCCTCTATCAAAGGCAGTGTA
>CEQX01124710.1_pt1 | contig 14892 bp, 16 predicted proteins | sample 356261 | NCBI WGS metagenome assembly CEQX01 (sample SAMEA2621076, study PRJEB7988) | marine metagenome | isolation source: saline water (ENVO:00002010), including | reverse complement strand
TCTTCTAGTTCAACTGATCCTTGGATGGTGGCTGCTTACTCGTGCTCGCACGAAAGCAGTCACGAGTTAATCCCAGCACCGAACCATCTACAAAATACCCAAAACGTCGTTCATGTCATACCTGCCGGCTGGTTTACCAACCAAGAACGCCGCGGCAGCAAGTGCTCCTCGTGCATAGGAGTCTCTATTGGTTGCCCGAACATTGACAGACAGACTCTCTCCCTCAAGGCCAAAGAGAATCGTATGCTCTCCCGGGTTATCACCTGATCGCACTGCATGGTACCCGACCTCATCTTCAGGCCGAGCGCCCGGGCGACCCTCACGCCCATGTGTCTCGCGATACTGACCCATTGCGTCTTTGATAATGTGCCCAAACTTCAGCGCCGTCCCACTCGGTGCGTCTTCCTTGTGATGGTGATGGCACTCAATGATTTCCACATCAGCACGACTACCAACGCCACGCAACAGCCTGCCTGCACGGCCCACAAGATCCATAGCAATATTGACTGCAAGACTCATGCTCGGAGAGATCAGCACAGGGACTGTCTTAGCAGCTTCAGTAATTGCAACTTCATCATCTGGCTCAAGGCCGGTTGTCGCGACAACGAGCGGTACGCCTCTTTGAATGCACACCTCAGCGATTCCGCGAAGGGCCCCTGGCAGGGAAAAATCAATGACTACGTCAGCTGCAACTTCCCAGGATGTACTCAGAGGAACCCCAACCTGACCGACGCCAGCTACCTGACCAGCATCTTCACCAAGTCGTGGATGCCCAGTTCTGTCAATCGCAGCGACAAGGTCCCATTGTTCCGGTTCAGCAAGCGCACAGGCGACAATTCGTTGACCCATTCGGCCAGCTGCCCCATGCACAACAAGTTTGCAAGATTGTGTGTTCGTCATAGGTCACATCCTACATCGACGCACAAAGACTGCTAGTGACTGCAAAAGAAAAAGTAGATTAGCTGTAAAGATCGATTGCCTGAACAATCTCATCAAAGCGATTGCCTACACTCACAGCACGGTTGGCATAACTCGCTCTGCTGACACCCCGGCTTCCGAGTACTTCATTAAATAGCTTCTGATCAGTCGTGTGGTAAGCAACCGTAGCATTCGGATCCTTCAACTGATGACCTGTGAGGATACAGACCACACGATCACCTCGACCAATGACGCCCTCATTCACAAGTTTCCTTGCACCGGCAACACTCGCTGCACTCGCGGGCTCGCAGCCGAGCCCACCTGCACCAACCTGCGCCTTGGCATCGAGGATCTCTTGCTCCGACACCTCGCGTACCACACCATCGCAGACTTCAAGCGCCCGCAGACACTTATTCAAATTTACTGGACGGTTGATTTCAATCGCACTTGCCAGCGTGTCTGCCCGTTTTTCATCCCGGTCCAGTTCATCATAGTAGTGGCAGACCGGAGCCAGATCCGCTTGTCCACCATTCCACCGAAGGCCACGATTATGAAAGAGCTCGTACAGCGTATTGGCACCGGCTGCATTAATTACCGCCAAACGAGGAATTCGGTCAATAAGACCAAGATGTCGCAATTCGGCAAATGCTTTCCCAAAGGAACTTGAGTTTCCCAAGTTGCCACCCGGGACAACAATCCAGTCAGGTACCTCCCAATTGAGTGACTCAAGCACTCGAAACATAATGGTCTTCTGACCCTCAAGCCGAAATGGATTCACTGAGTTCACCAGGTAAATCCCCATCTTGCTCGCCACTTCTTTGACACGTGCCATGGCATCATCAAAGTCTCCAGCGATCTGAATTGTAAGGGCACCATAGTCGAGTGCCTGCGAGAGCTTCCCGTACGAGATCTTGCCCGAACCGATGAAGATAATGCCTCGCATAAGTCGCGTGACAGCACAGTAGACAGCCAATGACGCACTTGTGTTTCCCGTCGATGCACACGCTGCACGGGTTGCACCAATCATACGAGCGTGTGAAAACGCTGCCGACATACCATTATCTTTGAATGATCCTGAAGGATTAAGCCCCTCATATTGCAAATGAAGCTGCCCAGCGTTCATGCCTATATATCGTCCAACACCATCAGAGACCGAGAGTAAGGTCTGGCCCTCCCCAATTGTTACAACAGACTCCCTTGGAGCAAAAGGAAGCAATTCGTGGAATCTCCAGACACCGCTCAATGCAAGTGGGTCACTCCGCCGCATCCATTTCCGTTCAAACAGCTCAAAGGAACCAGGCCCAGGGAGCCGGTCCCAGTCGTAGGTCACATCGAGAAGGTTTCCGCATACGGGACAACTGGTAAGCACTTCGTCTATAGAAAACGTCGCACCACACGCTGGAGCGATACATTGCTGGAATGCGAGATCGGTTCGGGCGGCAACAGCCAAAGTTATCGTCTCCAAATACAAGGGCTGATACGAACGCCCTACCTTCTCTATTCTCGGCTTTTTGGGGCATCCGACTCAAATTCAGCCGACTGCTCCAAACGAAATTTCACCAATTTATAGACATCTCAGCAGGTGGCCAAGCTCCCACCATGAAACAACTCTAGACCGTAAGATGTGGGTCTTCAAAGAACATAGCCTGACAGGAGAGAAAACACCAGCAGAAAACCCGCTCGTGAGAGGGGTGCGATACTGGCGTTGACTCTTTTGTATTGATCATTAGGGTGTGCGTGTCTTGGGAATCACTCCCCGAACAAAGGGCGGGGGCGGCTCGAGTGTTGAGCAAAAAGAGAGGAAGCAGACAACGATGAAAGCTGCTGATATGCGAGCGTACCAAAGGGTCCTCGAACAACTGCGAAGTCGGCTTCGTGGTGATGTCAACACAATGGCCGATGCGGCACTCGGCACGAAAACCAATGAACCCATCGGGCATTCATCAACCATGCCCGTCCATATGGCTGACCTTGGCTCGGATGTGTTCGAACAGGAATTTACGCTCTCCCTCATGGAAAACGAGGAGGAGACCCTTCAATTGGTAGAAGAGGCTCTCACTCGGATTCGTCGAAAAACATTCGGCTCGTGCGTCGAATGTGACGGCATTATTACAAAGAAACGCCTTGAGGCCTTACCATATGCGTCCACGTGCATTCGCTGTGCTGAGATCCTTGAAAAAAAGGCCGGTTTTCAGCCTCGACTTTCCAGATAGAGAATCCGTACAACACAGCACCTCATTTCATCATTTGTAGATCGACACATGCCGTGACCGAACAGCTCGCAATGGGATCCATGCCGACCGACCTCACGTCCAATTCAAATCGGGCGAATCTCATGACATGGACGGTCTTCGCAACACTTCTAACGGTAACAACAGCAGCGGACCTCATTACAAAAGCTATCGCTTTCAAAAATCTTGGCATGCCCGGCACCAGTCCGGGGTGGCCTGTCATTCCTAACATGCTCTGGTACCGCACAAGTCTGAATGAAGGCGCGCTGTTTGGACTTGGACAGGGCATGGGGTGGTTCTTTATTACTGTCTCAGTCGCCGCGCTCATAGGTATAATTTTTACTGTGTCATGGCTTCGCATCCAAAACGACACGGTTCTTATTGTTGCTCTTGCCAGCATAACCGGAGGTATTCTGGGAAACCTTTACGACCGTCTCGGCATACCTGGACTTTACTGGCATGCACCCTTAGGGCGACAAGGCGAACCCGTTTACGCAGTCCGCGACTGGATCCACTTTCGCCTCGAAGGCATTATCGACTGGCCTATATTCAACCTGGCAGATAGCTTCCTCGTTCTCGGGGCAGGACTGCTCCTCTTGCTTTCATTTTTCCCTCCAGCCCATACGTCAGACAGGATATCAATGAAAATACATTCTCAGGAGCCAACGAATGCCTGACTCTGACATGGAAAAACGTCTGGAAGTCGCCATTGCAGCTACCCGGAAGGCCGGCCAAAAAACTTTACAGTGGTTCCGAAGCGATAATCTCACGGTTACAAGAAAGACTGATCACTCTCCGGTCACTGCAGCGGATATCGCGGCCGAAGAAATCCTGCAGAAGGAGTTGCTCGCGGCCTTTCCAGACGACAGCTTCCTCGGTGAAGAAACAGGATGCACAACAGGGCGTTCTGAATACGAATGGGTTGTTGATCCAATCGATGGTACAAAATCATTTATTCAAGGTGTCCCACTTTTTGCAACGCTGGTCGGTTGCCGGAAAAACGGGGAAGGTGTCCTTGGTGTCATCTTTATTCCCGCGCTCGATGAACTGGCATATGCAGCCGCAGGGCAGGGAACGTGGTACGAGCAAAACGGTCACAATCGCGTGCCGGCACACGTCTCAACCCAAACGTCTTTGAGTGAGAGCCTACTGTGCTCAAGTGATTTCCGAGACTTTCGCCGGCGGCCCTCGACGCTCGACTCAGAAAAGGCGGGCAAAAAGGTTCGTGACGATATTGAAGATGCCTGTCACATTGTCCGGACATGGGGTGATGGGTATGGGTACCTGCTGGTGGCAACGGGGCGTGCCGAGGCTATGGCCGACCCAATGCTAAATGCCTGGGATGCCGCTGCTGTAGCGGTTGTTGTGACCGAGGCCGGGGGGAGGTTCACTGACTGGACGGGGGCCTGTGACATCAATGCTGGAGATGGAATTGCAAGCAACGGAAGCACTCACGAGGACCTGCTGAAACTACTCGCCCCCGCTGCTATTCGAGGCAAATAAGCCAAAATTCCTCGTCAAACAGATACTGGAACCAGCCCGCGTGACTCATCTTGCGGCTTCCCGCGTCTCCGGTATCATGGGAACTTGGTTCGGACAAGTTTTTATAAAGAAAAGGTGATGCGATGGCGCGTGTCTGTGAAATCTGCGGAAAAGGGTTCTCTATGGGGAACTCCGTTACCATCCGTGGTAAGCAGAAATACCTCGGCGGCGTTGGTACGAAGATCACCGGAATTACACGGCGGAAATTCAAACCAAACCTTCAGCGCATACGGGTTACTCTTCCAAGTGGTGAAAATAAAACCATGTTGGTCTGTACTCAATGTATTCGCAGCGGCCGGGTTACAAAATTGGTTCGCCAAAAGCCTTTTCATCTGCCAAAGGTTGAGAAGTCAAAATCTTCAACCGAAGAAACCGTTCCAGCCGGTCCACGTGCAAGACCGTAATACACTTTCGGCTCATTGTGCTATTCTGAGCATTCGTAAAACGGCTGCCTCGGTGCACTGATATCCGGGAAAATTCTCAACAATCAGCGCATCGTCGTTTCCTCCAATTCATTCGTTTCAATCTACGAAAGATTTGACAATGCCTGCTCAAGATAACGCAGAACCAACACTTACCCGTGAGGATGTCATCAAGGTTGCGATGCTTGCACGATTGGCACTCAGCGACACCGAACTCTCAAGCCTGACCGACGAACTTTCCCAAATTGTCGGGCTTGTCTCTCAACTATCGGAACTCAATACCGATGACGTGGAACCACTCGCCCACCCTCTGGATTCACAAAATGTATTTCGAGAGGATAATCCCGCACCCTCACTCAAAACTGCTGATGCCCTCCGTTGTGCACCACGCCATGATGGAGAATGTTTTCTTGTCCCAGCAGTTCTTGGTGAGTCCGGGTCTGCATAGAGCTACGTGACGCTGCATCGTAGGAAGAGACCAGCACCCAATGACACTAACAACACGATCCGCCGCTGAACTGGCCACAGCCCTCCAACAAGGTGAGACTACTTCTGTCGAGTGCACTACGGCGTTTCTTGACAGGATTGAGGCCACCAACCCAACGATCAATGCCTTCCTTTCAATCGACCGGGAAGGCGCACTAGCCAAGGCTGCATCTGTTGATGCAGCCCGTGCACAAGGCAAATCGCTCGGCCCTCTCGCTGGGCTACCCATTGCCGTCAAGGACGTCCTGTGCACAACCGATCAGAAAACGACCTGTGCTTCGAAAATGCTCAAGACATTTGAGCCTCCATATGATGCCGATGTGGTCCGACGCCTCCGCGAAGCAGACGCGGTTATTCTTGGCAAAACAAATATGGACGAGTTTGCCATGGGTGGCTCAAACGAGAATTCAGCGTATGGCCTGGTCCGGAATCCATGGGATACCAACCGTGCGCCAGGCGGATCAAGTGGGGGTTCCGCCGCTGCAGTGGCGGCAGACATGGCGCCTCTGGCAATTGGCTCCGACACCGGAGGCTCAATACGACAGCCTGCAGGCCTTTGCGGCATCACCGGACTCAAGCCAACATATGGCCGGGTAAGCCGACGTGGCCTCATCGCGTTTTCTTCGAGTCTCGATCAGATTGGTCCCATGGCCCGCTCAGCCCAAGAGTGCGCTATGTTGCTTCAAACCATCGCGGGACATGACTCAGGTGACTCCACATCAATCAATACTCCAGTTCCGAATTATCTGACGGATCTTGAAAAACCACTGCAGGGTCTACGAATCGGACGGGTAGCGGCACACTTTAGCGAGGGCCTCGACCCAGAGGTGGCCGAACATGTCGAACAGACCTTTGCAACATACGAAGCAGCTGGGGCAACCATTCACGAGGTTGAGTTGCCCCATGCCGCCTACGGTGTCCCAACCTATTATCTGATTGCACCGAGTGAAGCCTCAAGCAATCTTGCCCGTTACGATGGCGCTCACTACGGCCACCGTTGGGATGGCACACCGTCAGATGATGAGGGAATCAACACATTCGACTCTCCTCTAGTTGAAATGTACTGTCGCAGCCGGGCAGAAGGATTTGGCCCCGAGGTCAAACGCCGTATCATGCTTGGCACCTACGCTCTCTCGGCTGGCTACTACGACGCCTACTACGCTAAGGCACTCAGGGTACGACGCCTGATTCGTAACGATTTCACACAGGCGTTTGAAAAGGTCGACCTCATTGGTGGGCCGGTTTCTGCAACACCTGCTTTCAAACTCGGAGAAAAAACTGACGATCCCATCGCCATGTACCTAGTCGACCTGTATACCGTCGGGGCAAATTTAGCTGGCATTGGTGGCATTTCATTCCCTTGCGGTTTCACCCAGAGCAAACTGCCTATTGGGTTTCAACTTCAGGGCCCGGCCCTTTCCGAACCGCTCCTGCTTCAGGCTGCTCACCAGTACCAACAGACCACAGACTGGCACCTTCAACGAACGACTGCGATTTCCTCCTAACTCTGCGTCTCTCGCTTTCACTATGACTTCTGAATCTAAACATCCATTCACCACTGTTATTGGACTCGAAGTTCATGTGCAGCTTCAGACGAAGACGAAACTTTTCTGTGGATGTGTCACCACATTTGGAGGTTCACCGAATACTCAGGTGTGCCCAACATGCCTCGGACTTCCAGGCTCTTTGCCGGTAATGAATAGACGTGCTTTTGACCTGTCACTTCGAGCTGCCCTGGCACTGAATTGCAAAATTGCCTCATTCACAAAATGGGATCGAAAGAACTATTTCTATCCCGACCTACCAAAGGGCTATCAGATCAGCCAATTCGACTTGCCCTTCTCATACGAAGGTTATCTTGAGGTGGTTGACCCCAAGGGAGCATTTGAACCAAGGACTGTGCGGATTATTCGAGTCCACCTCGAAGAGGATGCAGGCAAAAGCATGCACGACGAAACCGCCGGAACAGCAGACAGCCGGATCGACCTGAATCGAACTGGCACGCCACTGTGTGAAATTGTGACCGAACCAGACCTGCGGAGCCCTGAAGAAGCCCGAGCATGGCTCAACGAACTCAAACTGCTTCTGGTCTATCTCGGTGTAAGTGATTGCAACATGCAAGAGGGGAGTCTTCGTGTTGATGCAAACGTCAACCTTCATATCCCTCAGCCTGATGGCCGACTTGCAAAAACACCAATTGTTGAAATCAAGAACATGAATTCGTTCCGTTCCGTTGAACGCGCCTTGGTTTATGAAACCGAGCGGCAATGGGGCGAATGGCAAGACACCGGAGCCGAGATTGGCAGCATGCCAAAACAGACTCGTGGATGGGATGACTCTGCGGGCGTGACGCGTGGACAGCGACATAAGGAAGAATCGAGTGACTATCGGTATTTCCCAGAGCCCGATTTGGTTCCGGTGACTGTGAGTGAGCAGCAGGTCGCTGCCGTTCGGTCGACAATGGGTGAGCCTCCGGCACTGCTTCGAAAAACCCTCGCTGAACGTTGGGATATCCCTGACTACGATGCAGACGTCTTAGTCAATCAAGGCCCTGAACTTGTCGAATACTTTGAAGACCTTGCCAAAAAAGTCGGTGAAGGAAAAGTCGCAAGTAACTGGATGCAGCAGGACGTCTTACGGATGCTCAATGAGCGCGGAGGTCAGATTGCTGATTTCCCCGTTCAACCAACTGCTATTGCCGATATTATCGGGCGAGTAAAGAAGGGTGACTTTGACACAGGCCGGGGTAAAGAAATATTTGCCGCAGTCCTCGAAACTGGTAAGCCAGTTGACGAGGTCGTGGCAAGTATGGGCATCGCTGCAGTTGACGAGGATGATCTTCAAAAACTCTGTGAAGAACTCATTGCTGAAAACCCAAAAATCGTTGCTGATGTCAAAGGTGGAAAAGAACAGGCAGCCGGTGGGCTGATTGGGCAGGCCAAACGCAAAAACCCGAATGTCAATCCTGGCAAGGTGCGAGCACTGGCTCTTGAACTGATTCGGGCTCTTCCATAGTGGGACGATGAATACATGGGATCGCTTGTAACCCTGACGACTGATTTTGGAACGTCGAGCGGGTACGTGGCGCAAATGAAGGGCACATTTTTCAAAACACTCCTCGAAGGGACGCCAGACAAGTCGTCACCGTACCTTGAATGTCAACTGGTTGATCTTGCTCACGACATCGCCCCGCATGACATTCGATCAGCTGCATGGTTTACGGCTGCAAGCTGCTTCTACTTTCCACCACAGACATTACACGTCATTGTTGTTGACCCGGGTGTGGGAACAACGCGAGATATTATCTACGCAGAAATCGGCGACCAACGCTTCCTTGCACCCGACAACGGGCTTCTCTCCTTCGCCGCCAAGCAACACACCCCCACGGTCATCCGGCAAGTTCAGATAACACAACCAGCATCAAGGACATTCCACGGGCGGGACATTTTTGCCCCAACAGCTGCACGCATCGTGCTTGACCACATGTCTTGCCTCGGTGCTCAAATCGAGCAGATGCTTTCACTTTCCTGGCCAGAGCCAAAAGAACACACCGACTGTGTCGAAGGCGAGGTGATCCATATTGACCACTTCGGTAACCTCATTACGAATCTGCCGGATACACTCATTCCAGTTCTTCAAAACCAAGGTGAATTTCGCTGTGATGGCACACCAATCAATCACATTGTCTCCACATACGGGGAAGCAGAAACCGGGATGCTCGTTGGCTTAGCCGGCTCACAAGGATTTATAGAAATAGCTGTTGTCGAGGGCCGTGCTGCACAGCACCTCGGTGCTCGCATTGGTACAACCGTCCGAATTGAAAAACAACCATAATGTACATTGCACAGACACCGCGAAAAGAAACACACTCTTCCATGCATCACTCATCAGTCAAGCCTGTCACTGAACCCATTTGGCACCTCATGAAATCAGTGCCGCTGTTTGTCGCGGCAATCATGTCCAGCCTTGCTCTTCCTTCCGCGTATGCAATTGATGCAGGTATGCCAAACCCGCCATCAAAGCCAACAACAGTGAAGTGCGGCCTATTCGTTCTGGATATTGTTGATATTGATGATGTGAATGAAACGTTCGAAGCGGAAATCGCCATTGTTGCAACCTGGGACGATCCCCGACTTGCCTTCGATCCAATTGATGAGGGAACCGATAAAAAAATCTTTCAAGGTGAATTTCAGTTCAATGAAATATTTACCGGTTGGTGGCCACAACTTGTAATCATCAATCAGATCGGCAGGGGCGACACCAATGCGATAAAAATCTCCGTACTGCCCAACGGGGAAGTCACATACCTTGAACAACGCAATGTGAGATTAGAAACACCAATGGCATTGTATGACTACCCCTTCGACATTCAGAATCTTCGCGCGTTTATGATTCCATTCGGCAATATGTCTGAAGAGGTTGTCCTTGAAGTTGATGACCGCTACAGAGAAACAACTGAGAGTTATGCAAAACGAGAATCAACTGTGAATGTTGCTGGATGGGATTTCCTGAACCTCAACATGGACGTAGATTCAACACAACTACAACTCCATGAAACAGCTCCCACGTTTTCTCGGATGGTGACGACAATTGTGCTCGAACGTCAGTCTTGGCAGATCGTCTGGGTACTGCTCTTTCCGCTTGTCGTGCTGGTATCGATGGCATGGTCAACTTTCTGGCTTGATCCGGAGTCCATTTCTGACCGCCTGAATATTTCTTTTGTTGGCATTTTAACAATTGTCGCTTACCAATTTGTAGTTATTGACAACATGCCTCGTAATTCATATCTCACCTTCACCGACACCTTACTTCTTGTGTCGTTTCTCATAACGTCACTTACCATACCCCACAGCCTCTATGTGAAAAGCCTCACAGAACACGACAAGACCCCAACGGCTCACCAGTATGACAAGATCTGCCGGTGGGCCTTCCCGCTTGCCTATGCTGCAGCAATTTTCGTGTCTTTCACTCTCTACAAAGTGAACTAACCGCAACAGACACCAACACACAAAAATAATTCGTGGTACGATAGGAGCCAATCCACATAAATCAGTCGATCAGTTGAGCATCTGTCTGGAAAGAAATGGGGTTTAATATGCAACACAAAGTACTCCTGACTCTCGCATACATTTTCACGACCCTGAATTGTGCACATGCGTCTGACCCAGCCATCCGCGCTGTGTACGGTGACGGAGTTCACTCCTTCTATTCCGGTGACTTCCAACAGAGTCATGACTACTTAAGCCAAGTCGTTGACCTTGGCACTGATGATCCACGTGTCTACTACTTTCGCGGCCTCAGCGCCCTTCAACTTGGCAAGCGAAAGGCTGCAGATGCTGATTTCAAAAAGGGAGCTGGCTTTGAAGCAGAACGTGGGAACATGCGTACCGTGTCACGAGCGATTGAAAGAATTCAGGGCCCAGACCGTCTCCTATTGGAACAATGTCGAGCAACGGCCCGGCTGGCACTCGCGGAACGGCAGGAGCCTCGGCCCAGCGGTACTCGGCAGAGTTTCTTATCTAGCGGGCAACGATATTCTGGAATAGGTGGCGTTGAAAACAAGGAAAAATCGACTCAACAAATAGGCGAGACCGGGGCCCCAACACCAGAGCCAGAAGTTCCTGCGATTGCAGCCGATAGAACTGACGAACCACAACCGATGCAAACGTTGGGTGCCGAAAAAGCCCAACGTGACTCCGATGCATTTTTTGGCAAAGAAGACAAAGAAAGCCCTGAAATGCCTGATGCAACACAACCCGTAGCATCTGATGCCGACACAAAAAAACGGAAAACTCTTTTTGATGACCCTTTTGGTGATGATCCATTTGCGGATGCACCTAGACGAACCGACCCGATGCCGGATCAGCCGAGCCCTGATCCAGACAGTGAAACCATGACTGTCGGTGACTCCGATGACCCATTCAACTTTGCACCCCGAAAGCCAGTTGGTAGTAACACCCAGCGGGATCAGATTGAGATGCAAAATGAAATGCTCGATGCCGAAGCAGTAGACTCACGTGACCAACGTGAAGCGATGAACGAACGAGATGCGGCTGCAGGTGATTGAGGTAGCGTGTCTGCAATTAGTACCCCGACCCTTTATAAAATATCGCGATGCGCTTCGGTCATCATTCGTTGCATTTTTTTTACTATCTCCGGATGTTTTCCAGCTACATCGTGCTGCTCACTCAAATCACTCTCGAGATTATAGAGTTCAAAGGCACCGGTTGAATCTTTCTTCCAACCGCGGACCACGCCTTTCCAAGGGCCAACGCGGATGGCCTGATCTCGTTTGACCGCCTGAGGATGTTCCCAGTAGAGATACTCATGTTCTTTCTGATCGCCATTGTTTCCAACGAGTGTTGGTAGCATGGAGACACCAGTCGACTGAGAAGGGCACGGCTGTGCGGTCAGTTCAGCCATCGTTGGCAGTACATCCCAAAACGCACTGATATGGTTGCTTGTTGAACCTTGCGCAACCGTTCCAACCCATCGAGCGAGCAACGGTGAGCGAATACCGCCTTCATAGAGATCTCGCTTGATTCCTTTCAGAGGTCCTGTTGAGTTCCAAAACTCTGGTGAATGCCCACCTTCACGGTGCGCACCATTGTCACTACAAAAAAGTACAAGCGTATTTTCTTCAATATCTTCTTCACGCAACACATCAAGAAGCTCGCCGACCTGGTTATCAAGGTGCTCAATCATTGCCGCAAATCCAGCGATTGGATTTTTGACATCAGGGCAGTTTTCATCAGGACCCGCCTTATATGTTCCAATTTTTTCATCAAATTCTGGAAACTTTATCCTCCATTTCTCATGAAGCTCCTTTGGTGCGTGCATCGCAGCGTGCGGGATTGCTGTTGGGATGTAACAGAAAAAAGGCGTGCCGGATTCTGCTTCATGCCGGATAAAGGAGAAGGCGTCTTCCATAATCAAGTCGTGTACATATGTGCCTTGTTCAAGCAACTCTTCATTGCCATCTCGAACGATACTTGTGGGATAATACGTATGGGCAATACGCTGACTCTTCCATCCACTAAAGTGGTCAAAGCCATGCGTCAGCGGGTTGGGCCGGCCGGGTTCAACCGTGACACCAAGCCCCCACTTCCCAAAAGCACCGGTTGCATAGCCTGCATTTTTGAACAGTCGTGGGAGCGTCGTCATGGATGGATCAAGAGCTGCAATAACACTCTCATCCCCATTGCCACGGCAATGAACTCGCCCTGGGTGTTGTCCTGTCATAAGACAAGCCCGTGATGGCGAGCAGACTGTGTTGCCTGAATAATGATCCGTAAATTTCATTCCCTCACGGGCGAGACGATCAATATTCGGCGTTTGTAATTTCTTTTGCCCGAAGCACGACAAGTCACCATAGCCAAGGTCATCAGCAAGAATAAAAACCACATTTGGTGGAAGTTCTTCCGCGCGCACGTGCATTAAGGTGATTGCAGAAAGCAATACGACAACTGACCAAACAGACCATCGTTTTCCACCCATAATTCGACTCTCAAAAAATATCATGAACCACTCCTAAGTTTTTAGTCTAATAGTGTCTATTGCACATTGCTGCAAACAAACCCCCTCTACAAAGCACTTCCGATGCTACACGATTTTCTCTTTCCAATCACGCTCCTATTCATATTAACTTTTACATCAACCAAAGCACGTGCATCAGAAGTAGTTCATATCTTCATTCTTGCTGGCCAATCGAATATGGTTGGGGCAGGGGAGATTGAATCCAATCCATCCCGTAACGGAGGAAAAGGCTCACTTCAATGGCTTACCGAAAACTCTTCTACAAAAGATTCGTACTCTCACTTAAGAACTAATACTGGTGACTGGGTACAACGCGACGATGTACTCATTTGGTTTTTGGGTAGAAAAGGTCCGCTTGAGCCTGGCTATGGCAGCAATCCAAATAAGATTGGCCCAGAACTTGGCTTCGGCTGGACCATCGGCGATGCTTTCGAGGAACCAGTTCTCCTCATCAAAATTGCATGGGGCGGAAAAAGCCTCGCTGAAGATTTTCGTCCACCAAGCCTTGACGGAGAAACGGGGCTCTACTACACCAAACTTCTTGAACACACAAAAAAAGTCCTCCGCCAAGCCGACCAATTCTTTCCCCAACTCAAAGGACGCACATTCCTACTCGAGGGCTTTGGATGGCATCAAGGATGGAACGATCGCATCAATCAATCGTTTAATGACAGCTATGAACATAATATGATTCAGTTCATCAAAGATATTCGACAAGACTTGAAAGCGCCGTCACTGCCTTTTGTCATTGCCGAAACAGGCATGAGTGGTCTAGAAGAACAACACCCTCGCGCGCTATCCCTTATGAACGCGCAGAAAGCTGCAACAAACCATCCTGAGTTCAATGGGAACGTTACCTTCGTTCCGACGCGAGACTTGTACCGGCCGGCAGCAGATTCACCGTCACATCAGGCATACCACTGGAACAACAATGCCGAAACCTACTACCTGATTGGCGAGCACATGGGCGGGGCAATGCTTGAACTACTCCAGTCAAAATAATTTCGAAAGTGAATTTCAAACAGAGGCCCAAACCTGCAGCTAATTGTTCCCTGCACCGTGCTCGTCCAATTCAAATTCGATTCTGAACAAGCAGAAAACCACTGTAGACCACAACGCTGCCTACAAAAAGTGTTGCTCCGTTTAAAACGCACTGTGCAACCAGTGGCCTTTTTGTTGCAATGACTTGTGCGATGAGAACAATAATCGTCACCATCGCAATCTTGAACCAGATAAGGCCCATTGTCCCCCATCCACTGATAAAATATTGGGCAACAGGATTCGACTCGACAACGACATTCCGCATCATTCCTCGATTACTGAAATACAAAAGAAGAAATGTCATAAAGAGGTCAAGCAAACTTGTCAGCACAAACCGGCATGTTTCTGTCTCCAGCGGAAGTTCTCCCCCGACTATCTTTCGAAGGCGAAAAATAAAACGATTTTTGAGCGCTGTAAAACGAGTGACCATTCGCGAGACTGCTTTCGTATCAGCACAACCTGAGCAACTGCAAAGGCACACCCAAAAACCTTAGCTGTAAGCATACAGAAAACCAAACATGTATTGTGTATAACGGTTTTCAATCAGCTTCTATTGTGCGTATCCGTAAGGAACAAACCCAAATGAATCGCTTCATTGCCATTTTTGTATGTTGTTTTTCATGTAGCCTCTCTCAGGCCGACACGCCGAATCTGCTTGTTATCACTGTTGATGACATGAGCTGTGACTCTGCGGGTGTATTTGACGGTGTCATATC
>CEQX01075475.1_pt1 | contig 14934 bp, 4 predicted proteins | sample 356261 | NCBI WGS metagenome assembly CEQX01 (sample SAMEA2621076, study PRJEB7988) | marine metagenome | isolation source: saline water (ENVO:00002010), including | reverse complement strand
AACCACCTACAGCGAAGGAAGACGCTTTTGATATTGAAGCAGCAAAAGAACTCATCAAGGGTAAAAGTGTTGTATTCTGTTTACCTGGCAGAGGTGTATCATATATCTTCCTAAAGAATTTCGTATCACTCTGTTTTGAGTTGGTACAAAACGGAGCAAATATACAGATTGCACAAGACTATAGTTCAATGGTAAATTTTGCAAGATGCAAAGTTTTAGGTGCAAATGTTCTTAGAGGTCCTGATCAATTACCTTGGGATGGTAAACTAAATTATGATTATCAACTGTGGATAGACAGCGACATTGTTTTCAATCTTGAAAATTTTTATAGAGTTGTAGCAATGGATAAAGACATCGCAGGGGGTTGGTATGCCACAGAGGATGGTAGAACTACATCATGTGCACATTGGTTAGAAGAAGACGATTTCAAAGAGAATGGTGGAGTTATGAATCATGAGATGGTGGAAGGTATTGTCAAACGTCGTAAACCATTCACTGTAGATTATTCTGGTTTTGGTTGGTTACTCATAAAGAAAGGTGTATTTGAACATAAAGATATGAAATATCCTTGGTTTGCTCCACAGATGCAGGTATTTGACTCAGGTGAGGTGCAAGATATGTGTGGTGAAGATGTATCATTCTGTCTTGATGCAATCAAAGCAGGTTATGAAATATGGATTGATCCGCAATGTAGAGTGGGACATGAAAAAACAAGAATTATATAGATAGGTCAGATGATAAACATAACTGACATGGAACTATATGACATTTATATAAAAGGGAGTAAAGAGTTCAGTTCAATATCAGAAGAGGAAATGCTCGATATTACGCAAGAATTGGCAGACGATTATTACAAAGAAGGGTTTCCTCACCCCGATGAAATAGAGGTAAGATACCTCGGACACGAAGAAGACCCCCAGTAGGGGTCTTTTTTTGTCTCTAAATAATGATAAATATACCCAGACTATAATTTTCAGTGCCTGCACAAAGGTTTTCGCAAGGATTTAAGGATATCTCCTTATCTTTCAAAAGACATCCAGTAACAAATGACATTCTTGCATTAAAAAATGAGGATGCCATAAAACGTTCTGTGCAAAATTTAGTTCGCACAATACAGGGTGAAGTTTTTTTTAATGATTTAATAGGCACACGATTGGAGGGATCACTTTTTGAATTAGCGAATAATGATTACGTAGATCCTATAAAAAGTCAAATTGAAAATGTAATCAGTAATTTTGAACCTAGAGTTCAATTAATGAAAGTAAATTTTAAGACTTTTCCTGACCAAAACGCAATTGAAGTTACTGTAAAATATGATATTATCGGACTTGATGCTCCTACACAGTTTATCAATTTTATTCTAGAACCCACAAGGTTATAATGGCACTACAACAATTCACAAATCTAAATTTTGAGGATATAAAAACCTCAATTAAGGATTATCTTAGACAGAACTCTAATTTCACTGACATGGATTTTGAGGGGTCTAATCTTTCTGTCATTGTAAATCTATTAGCATATAATTCATACACCACAGCATATAATACCAATGCAGTTGTAAATGAGACATTTATTGATAGTGCTACACTTAGAGAAAATGTTGTTTCTCTTGCAAGAAATATAGGATATGTTCCAAGATCTAAAAGAGCATCTAGAATGTTGGTTGATTATGGTATAACTGGCATCACAACAACAACAAAAACAATTACTTTTGAACCTGGTTTTATAGGAAATGGAAGTGTATCTAATATAAATTTTTTATTTTCAATACCTGAAAAAGTAACTGGCACTGCATCAGATGGTATAGCAAGTGGGACAATAGAGGTTTTTCAAGGACAATACTTACAATCAAATTTTACTGTCAATAATTCTTTACCCAATCAAAGATACATATTACCTAATAATGGCGTAGATACTTCGACTATTAGAGTAAAGGTAAGAGAAAATAATTCAAGTGATACACTTGAGGAATACAAATTGGTTGATAATATTATTGGAATCACCTCTACATCCAACATCTATTTGATACAGGAAACAACTGATGAGAAGTATGAAGTATTATTTGGTGATGGTATTTTTGGAAAAGAATTATCAAATGGAAACGTTATAGAAATATCTTACATAAAAACTGAAGGGAAGGAGGGAAATGGAGTGTCTAGATTATCATTTTCTGGCACTATAACAAATGAAAATAATGCTACAGAGACAGAGATAAATGGAGATCTTGTACCTCAATTCCCATCACAGAATGGTGATGATATAGAAGATATAAAAAGTGTAAGATATTACGCACCTAGATTGTACTCTTCGCAACATAGAGCAGTCACCGCAAATGACTACGAAGCGATTGTACCATCTGTATATCCAAATATAGAATCAATAAGTGCATTTGGTGGTGAAGAATTGACTCCTCCAAAATACGGTAGGGTTTTCATAGCTGCAAAACCTAAAAATGGTGCATTCTTATCCAACTTTACAAAAAAACAAATACTCACATCATTGAAAAATTACTCTGTAGCAGGTATAGTTCCAGAGATAATTGATTTGAAGTTTTTATATGTAGAACTTGATACTCATGTTTATTACAATGCAAACTTTGTCGGAGATACACAGAATCTTAGAACTGATATCATAAATGCGATGAGTTCGTTTGCAGGTGGTACAGAATTGAATAAATTTGGTGGTAGATTTAAGTATAGTAAAGTTTTATCTCTTATTGACAGAGTAAGTGATTCTATCACATCAAACATTACCACAATAAGAATAAGAAGAAATTTGGTTGCACAATTAAATGTGTTTAGTCAATATGAAATATGTTTTGATAATACTTTTCATAGGAATGAAAGTAATTATAATATAAAATCGACGGGATTCACTGTGTCAGGTGTTTCAGGAACTGTTTACTTTTCTGATCAACATGTATCTGGTGATAAGGGTAATTTATTTCTTTTTCAAATAGATGGAGACTCAACAGTGAAAATTTTATCTAACACATTTGGTTCTGTAGATTATAAAAAAGGTGAAGTAATCATTGATACTGTAAATATCACAAGCACTTTATTATCTGATAATATTATTGAAATACAAGCAGTGCCACAATCAAATGACGTGCTTGCTAGAAAAGAATTATATCTTCAATTTGATGTATCAAATAGTAATTTCTTTATGAGAGAGGATCCAATATCAACTGGTGCAAATACATCTGGTACAAGGTATGACCCACAATCAAGTTACAGCAATGGTGCAAAAGTAAGGGGTGCCATTATCACTAGCTCTGCTAGTTCTTCTAATCTTGTTGGATATGTAAATGGAAATCCTTATTACGGACCTTTTCACTTCCATCCTGATACAGGTAAAAAAATGGTTGGTGAGTTCCACGTCTCTACTCCTCATGATACGATATACTCTACAAAAGCAGAGAGTTTAGGAATTGCTGCTGACAGTGCTCCCATAGATAGTTCGTCATCTAGCACAATGACATCGACATCATCGTCGTCATCATCCTCAAGCAGTAGTAGTGGATACGGATACTAATGATACAAACATCATTAACAAAAGTCAAAATACATGAAATAATTGAGAGTCAAATACCAGAGGTAATTGACGAGCAAAACCCTCTTCTGGGTGATTTTCTTAAACAATATTATATTTCTCAAGAGTATCAAGGTGGTGCTATTGACATCGCTGAAAACCTTGTCGAATACAAGAGTTTAGATTTTTTAAACACTGAAAACTTAATAGGTTTCACATCAGTCTCCCAATATGTTGAAGCAAGATCAGATGTAATATATGTCGACTCAACAGAAGGATGGCCTAATCAATATGGTTTATTGAAGATTGATAATGAGATTATCACTTATACAGGTATAGGTTCTACATCATTTGAAGGGTGTGTTAGAGGTTTTAGTGGTATTGAAAATAACAATAGAACTAATCAACCAGAATATCTTACCTTCACTAATACTGGTGTGGGAACACACGGTGTAGACGCTAGGGTGCATAATCTTAGTAATACATTCCTTACAGAGTTTCTCAGAAAATTAAAGAGACAAGTATTGTCAGGATTTGCTGAAAGAAAATTAGATGAGAAACTTAATCAATCTAATTTTTTGAGGCAATCAAAAGATTTTTACAAATCAAAAGGAACTGAAGAAGCATTCAAAATATTATTTGGAGCATTATATGCTGAAAAGGTTGAGATGATTCAACCATCAAAATTCATCATAAGTCCATCAGACGCTGATTACATTGTAAATGATGTTTTACTATGTGAATTGATTTCAGGTAATCCACTTAAAATATCGGGTCAGAGTCTTGCACAAGAAACCACTCCTCTTCAAACAAGTGGTTCAATTTACAATGTTGAGAGATCTATCATAGGTGGCAAAACTTATTATAAGATAGCAATATCAAAAGGAACAACTTTTGGTAAGTTTCAGCAAGTTGGTAAAACATTTCTAACACAATCATCACCTGTGGGATCCACAGTATTGAATGTAGACTCGACTATTGGGTTCGGTGCGACTGGATCAATAGAGTTTGAGGACAGAATTCTAACTTATAATGCAAAATCTCTAACTCAATTTAGAGATATCTCGCCACTAACATCACCATGTGGAATTGGATCAACAGTAAAATTTGGCATAGTCGCCACTTCATATGAGGATGGTGACATCAAATTACCCGTCGAATTTAATGTTTTAGGTGTCTTAAATGAATTTGTTGGAAGTGCAATAAATCAACAAGAAGACTCAGTTATCAATGTAAGTCAATTAGGAAAGATAGAAAGGGAGTTAGAATATAATACATGGATCTACAACACAGCATCAACTTATGCTGTAGAAACATTCTTATTACGTAATACAAATAATTACGATTTTACCCTTACCGCAAAAGAATTTTCACTATATGTGGGTGATCAAATTGAAGTCATTGACACAATTGACTCATCAAATATATTTGTAGGTAGTATAACTTTTGTTTATGATGATGATAATGAATTCTCTATATCCGTAAACGTTCCTACACTTGATAATAATAGAAAATACTTCATAAGAAGAATATTAAAATTACAAGGTGATATAACAGCTGATGTTCAAAATACTTATTCTCAATTTGGAGTGCCTTACGTTGCCTCAAACAGTCTTCCTCACTGGCCTATAGATCCACAAACAAGAGTCAGAACATTCTCAAACGCAGGTATATCAACAACTCAAGTAGAGATAAATCTACCTGACCATAATTTTCATGACGGTGATTTAGTTGTATATTCATCTTCTGGTATCGGTACACTTACAAACTTGAATGAAGGTGAGGCGTATTATATTAAGAAAATTGATAGTAGCACGGTCAAACTTGCTTACACAGGAGAGAACGTAAGAAGAGGACAATTTATAACAGCATTTTTTGGTAATGATATTGGAGTAACAACTTCACATACACTTACACCATTTTCTATATTTGGTAATGAGATAGGTGGACAAAAATTACTTAGAAAATTTGACAAACCCGAATTCGGTGATAGAGAAAAAACTGTTCAAGGAGGAGTTGGTTTATTTGTGAACGGTGTTGAGGCATACTCATATAAATCATCGGACATTGTATATTTTGGACCTTTACAATCTGTTGAAGTATTGAATAGGGGCACAGATTATGATATAGTGACTCCACCAAGATTATCTGTTACACAAGACGGACATACTGGTGTGGGAGCGTCTGTTATTGCACAAGTAGAGGGTAAATTACGAGAAGTTTTAGTTGACAATGAAGGACTGGATTACGAAGAGATACCAACCGTAAAAATTTCAGGAGGAAATAATACTACAGCTGTAATAAAGGCAAAAATGAAGACAGTTCATCATACTGTTGAATTTGATGCGACATCATCAGGTGGTGTAGTAAACACAGCAACTGATAGGTTTGTATTTACAAAACCACATGGTTTGAAAGATGCTGAAGAGATAATATATGATGTAAATGGAAGTAGTGCTATTGGAATCGGTGTAACACCAGGTTCATTGGTAGACACTGCCCCATATTTTGTTGTGAAAATAGATGATTTTCAAATTCATTTATCAGAATCAAAAACAAAAGCACTTGCTGGAATTGGCACAATAGATCTATCAACAAATGGTGGTGGTTTACAAAGATTTCAGACAATCGCAAGAAGACAGAAAGTTGATAAAATTTTAGTTGAAGATGAAGGTTCCTTTAAAAATAGAGAGTTACGCACTATTTCAGGTATCAATACATTTACAGATACCATCAATATTCCTTCACATGGATTCAATAATTCTGAGATAGTAAAATACTCATCAGATACATCAGTCATCGGTGGACTTACAAATAATGCAGAGTACTTCGTAGATAAAATAAACGACGATAGCTTTAGACTATCAAATAATAAAGAATTATCCTCCTACATCACATTAAGAAATGATGGATTAGGAACACATACTTTTCAAGATCCACCCATTTCTATTGACATTAGTGGAAGACAAGGTATATCAACTGACAATGCAAGTGCAACTCCAGTAATACGTGGTGACATATTAGGGGTGCATGTGAGTGAGAAAGGAAGCGATTTTGGATCGACTGTAATAAATGACAATTACAAACCATTTATCAACATCGTGGTTGGGAAGAAAGCATTCCTACAACCATTTATTGTTGATGGGGGTGTAGATCAAATAATTGTAAAAGACGGTGGTGAAAATTTCTTTAGCACCCCTGATATTATTATCACTGGAGATGGCACAGGTTGTAAAGTAAAAGCAAATGTGTCAAATGGTAAGATAATAAGCATCAATGTCATAGACAAAGGTAAAGGTTATAATCAACTTACTACCACTGCAAGAGCAATTACACCTGGCGAAGGAGCAATATTCTCTAGTGTGATTAAGTCATGGACAATTAATCAAGTAGAGAGATATGCTAAATTTGGTGATGTTAAAGATGATGATGGTTTTCTTGAGACACCTAGAGACAAAGATTTAGGTAATCCATATGTAAATTATTACATTCCAAGAAATCTAAGGAACTTCTTAGGTGATGTGGGACAGGATCATTCACCGATTGTTGGTTGGGCGTATGACGGTAATCCAATTTACGGACCTTTCGCCATAGTTGATGGTAATAAAAAGTATATTGAATCAAGTTATCGTAAATTAGCTGGTCAAAGAGTTGACGGACCTAATATCAGTATCTACCCTGCTGGATTTTTCATAGAAGATTTTACATATGTTGAGGGCACAGGTGATCTTGATGAGCATAATGGAAGATTTGCTCCTACACCTGAGTATCCAAATGGTGTATATGCTTACTACACCACAGTCGAACCTATACAAGTCAACAATGCCAATAGTCCTTTTGATGGTGTTAGGACTCCTTTGTTCCCTTACATAATAGGAGAATCTTACTACTCAACTTTAGATAAATTCAACACTGCATTTGAATCGACTCAAGATTTAGATCCAATATCATTAGGTTTTGTTAGAAATACGCAAGCATACAATATTAATGAATATGATTTTGTGCCCAATGCCAACAAAAATACAAATATTATCTCTAAGATAACAAAAACAAAAAATGGGTTTGTTGATAGAATTGAAATCGTAACTTCAGGTAAAGATTACAATGTGGGAGATAAATTAGTATTTGATAATAGTATTACTGGTGGTTTTGGTGCTATAGGTCAGGTAAATTTTATTGAAGGACCTGGCATAAGCACTATCACATCAACCATTACAGAGATTGATGATATCGTGTTGATATCAAATGGTGACACTGTGACTGGAATACACACAGGTCCTCACAATCTTGCTAATAATGCCTTCGTAGAGGTGATAGGTATATCTACTTCAACACACACAAATCTCACAACACAATCAAGAATAAAGGTAAAGACTGTAAGATCTGGGATTGGTATGAGTATGGGCACCAGTGCTGCAACTGGATTGACCACAAGTGTATTATTAAGTGAGTGGTTACCTGATGTTATAAAAGATTATAAGTTCAAAATAAATGATTTAGTTAAGATTGAGAATGAACAACTAAAGATTTATAACTTCGATTTCAATAATAATAGAGTAGAATTCCTTAGAGCACAGAATGGCACAACTGGTGTCGCTCATTCATTTGGAACAGAACTGACAAGAATAGAAAATGAATTTACTTACGCACTTGAAAATCCTGTCAATCTAAACACACCAGAAGATGAAATTTATTATTTCAATGCCGAAACGTCTGTAGGGACAGGTAATACTTTTGGTGTAGGAATCGGCACCACAGTCACAGTAGCTGGGAGAGGTGGTAATCAAACAACATCATTCTTTGGCAACGAGACAAAGGACATATTCATACCAACAAGATCATTCTACTTACCAAATCATTCATTTCAAACTGGAGATAAGGTAGAGTACAATCCTGGTGCTGGTACATCGATAAGATATCAAACAGATGCAATGAAACGTGTCAGCACATCATTCACTGCTCCGATGCCATCTGAGTTATTTTTACAAGTTATTGACAGAAATCTAGTTGGAGTTGTGACTACAAGAACTGGTATAGGATCTGACTTACAGAGGGTCATGCTTAGTGCAAATGCAGGTATAGGAAACACACATTTCTTTAAGACCAAAAAAGATGTAGTTACAGGAACTTTAAGAATTATAGAGGTGACAGCAACTTCAAATAATCATACATTTGAAAGGAATGATGTAATTGATCTCACTGTAGTGTCATCTGCAACAAGTTCAGTTACAGCAGTATACGATCCTGGCACAAGGTTCGTGAGCATAGGTTCATCTGTAAACCCACCTATATCATTGACAATCGGTGATACTTTGGAAATAGACACTTCAAGCGTGTCTCTTGAGAATACAAAATTATTATTTTTCTTAGATCAAGATTACAATAAACCTTTTGTTGGCACTGGTAAATCTGCGATTGAAGTTATTAATAGTGGTATACCTGGCAATGCAGGTTCTAAAACATCTATACATTTTACTACTAGAGTTCCTGATGTGCTCTACTATAAATTCTTACCACTTCAAAATACAAAAATTATTGAAATCAATAAGGAGATAAAAAATTATTCTAAGGTATTTGTAAACAAGAGTAAATTTACTGGTGCACACACTATCCTATCTAAGGATACAAATACTTTTAGTTGGAATTTATTCACTGTCCCTGAACGTGTGGGGTACTCTAGCGAATCAAGTTTATCTTACATCACTAATTCAAAAAATGTCAAGGGTGGTGTAGCAAGTGTTCTATTGCAGGGAACTGGTTATGATTACAAGGATATACCCCAAGTATCTGTCGCATCAACCACAGGATCCTCAGCTAATCTCAAAGCGTTTGGAAGAGACATAGGAAAAATAGATGAAGTAAGAATGGTAGAGACAGGTTATGATTATCCATCTGATCTAACATTACAACCACAAGCTTCTGTTCAACAAATAATAAATTTGAAGGACAATTTTGCAGTTGACAGTGTAGCGATTACATCAACTGGAAAAAATTACCTTACACCTCCAAATTTTGTAGTTTACAATAGTAAAACAAATTCAGTAAATGAAAATCCAAAATTTGAGGCAGAAATCAAAGGTGGATCAGTTGCAAATGTCAAGGTAATAACTGGTGGTGGAAATCTAAGCACTGGTGATGTTGAACTACTTGCAATTAATAATTCAAATGGTGTTGGTATAATAAGTGCCACATACAATGATCCTAATGTAACTCTTAGATTACAAACTCCTCTTACAGGTTTCAATACAGATGTGCCAATGCCATTTGATATTGGTGATAAAGTGTTTGTAGAAAATGTTGGCGTGAGCACAGGAAATGGGTACAATTCATCTGATTTTGGATATAAAACATTTACACTTACAGGAATAGATACTGCTTTTGGCAATTTGAACGGAGCAACGATAACCTATGTTGTTGACAAAGATCCTGGTTTACATGATTTTGGAAAGTTTGGAACAGTTACTAAAGATGAAGATATTGCTAAATTTGAGGTAACACTTATTGAAAGCACATTTCTAAATGGCGAACCAGTTGTATCATCTTCAGGAAAAGAAGCAAATGTTGTTATTGGTAAGGGCAAAACCAGAAATGTACTGAGGGTAGACACCTTAGTAGGATTCAATACAGGTGATGTTATTACTGGTAAATTTTCTAAAGCAGGTGGTACTATAGATTCAACCATAGAATATACAGGTCATTTTACTCTTGATACATCTACAGAAAAATCATTTGGTTGGGAGAGAGATACAGGAAAATTAAATGATTTCTATCAGAGAGTACAAGATAATGATTACTATCAACATTTTTCATATTCACTTAAAAGTTTTGTTGGAATCAACAGTTGGAGTGAACCTGTAGATTCTCTTGCACATATAGCAGGGTTCAAAAAACACTCAGATTTATTAATCAATTCTGTTCCTGTTGTTGCACCTCAACCATCTGGTATATCATCAGGTACAGGTAATGTTATTATTATTGATGCAGAAGCATCGTTACTTGAGACACCTAATTTTGATTTAGTGAGTGAAAATACAAATGTTGATGAGGATATTTCAGATGAAGTAAGATTTAAATCAGGTAGATTTGGTGATGCAATAATTTGCTCAACTAATAGAGTATTGAGCATAGATGATTTGAGTCCTCAATTTTACTCAGACCCAAACCTTGTCAGATCTGTGGAACTTGATACCTTTGACATGATTACAGGAGGACCTGGTGGTGATGGTATCAATGCTATCAAATACTATGCACAGGTTGTGCTTGATACGACACAAGACACATCTTTCAATATGACTCAATATACTGAATTTGTTGTGTTCCATGATGGCACTGATGCATTTATCAACAACTACTCAGAACTTAGTGATGCTGATGATTTAGGTGAATTTATGACTGAAACAAACGGTCCTCTTGCAAGTGTATCGTTTGTGCCAAATAATTCATCATTTAGTTATGATGTCACATTCCATAAAGAAATACTCACAAATGCTGTGGGCGTAGCGTCAACATCATTTGGATTCCAAGAATATAAAGGTAAAACACTTGCACTGAATGTATTTGGATCATCAGTGGTACAGGAAGTTGATGCGATTGATGCCACACTATACAAATCTGGCAGCATACTCGTTGCAGCAAGAGGACCTCTTGGTGAGAAGGAAATAGATGAATTTACGTGGTTAGCGAAGGGTTCTAATAATGTTGTTTTCACTAATTTTGGTAAGATGGATGCTGATACGGATGTTGGTCAATTCCAAATCAATATGTTGAGTAATGTATTGAAGTTAAGACATACATCACCAGTGGGTATGGCGGTGACAGTGACAGCATTCTCAAGATCAGTGGGAGTAGCACAAACTCATGGTAACACTAGTATTACAGGATCATACGTCATCGGTGATACTGAGTTAGATGGTTCATTTACAAATATTGTTGCGAGTGGATCACCCACACAACAAGTAATATCAACTAAAGCATACGCTAATTATACTACTTGTAGATTTCATGTAGAAATACACAACACTACTGATGACAAATATTCAGTGTTTATAGTGGGTGCAAATTCATTTGGTGGGAATGCATCATTCAACAAATACAATAACCTATTCACAGATGATAGTGAAAAACGTAATATGGCAAATACTGACATACATATTACAGGAACTAATACACAATTACGTTTCTTACCAGTTGCAAATAAGGCATACACGGTAAGAGTAGCTGAACTCAAAATTGACAAACCAGATTCAGTAGCAAGCGATCAAACTTACAACCTATAATGTCTTTTCAATTAGCATCAGTCAATAAACAATTCAATACTCAAAGTGAAAGTTTTCAAAGGTCGTTCAACCTAACTCATCAGGGTGATCCTATATTTTCACACGAGTTTGATGCCAGTTCAAGTACAAATGTTCTTTTAGGTTCTGATACACTTGTAATAAAAAATCATTTTTATGTCACTGGTGAGGAATTGACATATGATACGGGAGGTGGCACAGGGATAGGTATAGATCATACAAGTAGTGGTATTGGTGCTGACACATTATTACCATCATCTGTATTTGTTATCAAAGTTAGTGAAGATAAATTCAAACTGGCATCTACCAAGGCATTTGCCCTCTCAAACGATCCTATAGGATTGACCACAGTCGGTGTAGGTACAACACATAGATTTACTGCACAAAAACCTGATACTAAGTGTATTATATCAGTCGACAATGTTATACAATCACCTCTAATAAGCATCACTGGAACAGCGACCACAACTGAAAATACAATGGTCAATCGTGAGGTAAGATTTGCTGATATTAGAGGATTCAAACAGTATGACATGATACAAATAGGAAATGAAATTCTTAGAATTCAAGTTATTGGTTTTGGTACAGAGTCAAATAATGTACTTTTAGATAGAGCGTGGATGGGAACCACTGAAGAAGCACACTTAAATAATTCCACAGTAACTTTATTGCAAGGTGATTATAACATCAGACAAGACAAGATACATTTTGCAGATGTGCCTTTTGGTGGAACAAGACAATTTGTAGGTGTCTCATCTTTTAATGTTGATGTAACAACAAATAAATTTACTGCATTGACTGAAGTATTTGATACTGGCACACAAGTAAAACTTAGATCTATTACTCCACCATCACCTCTAGTAGGTAACAGAGATTATTTCATAATAAAAAATGACAACAACAACTTTTCATTTGCAGAAACAAAAGGAGATGCTCTTACTGGTGTTGGCATAACACTTACATCTGCAGGCATAGGAACACACAAACTACTTGTTGCTGACGTAGTGCAGGGAAGTGAGTTTCAGGGTAGGGCATTTACAAGATCAGATTATAGTGGTAACTTTTTGCTTGATGATTTAGCACCAAGTTTTACAGGTGTAGCAAAAACATTTACAATGACAAGTGGTGGATCGAATATAACAGGAATCAATACTGATTTTGGTGTTGTATTGATTAATAATGTATTTCAAAAACCAGAAACTGATTATGAATACTTAAGTAATTCTGGCATTACATCAATAAGATTTACTGGTAATAATATTGAAGGCCAAACTGAAGTATACTCAACCTCTGATGTCAACGCTAATAGATTACCAAGAAGGGGTATCATATCTGGTTTGGGTAATTCTCAAGGTTTTGGATACCAACAAACAATTGCTGGTTTTGGTACAGCAGTTGTCTCTGGTTTTGGAACTATAACAGTGTCGATGGGATATACTGGTTCAGGTTATAGAGAAGCTGGCACTCAATTCCGTGTTAGAGTATTAGGTGGCAACCCTACAACTGCTGCAGCTGGCACATTCTCAGTGCAAGATGGTAGAATAAAAAAAGTCTTTATGGATAGTACGCCAGGTGTTGGTTACACATTTACAGATGTGCCATTACTTGAGTTTGATTCTCCTTATGGATATGATGACATCAAACTTATAAGTGCAAATACAGGTATAGGTGCATCTGTTTCCATCACAATTGGTGTAGGAGATAGTATCTCAGAATCAAACATCATAAACACTGGATATGGTTTTACGGTTGGGGAGGTGCTTACTATAGCAGGTATTCCTACCAATTTCAGTGCTGGTACAAATTTTCAACCTGCAACCTTTACCGTCACTGAGACAAGTGATGATAAATTTTCAGGTTGGGTATTAGGTAAGTTTCAAATACTAGATGATTTTTCAGACGAATTTAATGGAAGTAAAAAAATATTTACAATAACAGAAAATAATACACCAGTTAGCATTGAAAAGGCAACAGGTAATCTAATAAGTCTTGATGATGTCATCCTAATTTTTATAAATGACGTGCTTCAAAAACCTGGTGTTGCATATAAATTCAACGGTGGTACACAAATAGAATTTACAGAAGCACCTGCATTTGGATCATCGTTACAAGTTTTATTCTATCGTGGCACAGACGCTGATGTGACTGAAGCGTCAGCAGTTGAAACAATAACTAAGGGTGACATTATTACATTACAAAGTGCACCTGAAAACAGATCAATACTCAAACAAAATCCAAGAACTATAAGGGAGACCGTATCAAGAGACACTTTACAAACAACAATTTACAAAGCTCAGGGTATTAGTGCAACAAAGAGCACCCTCAGACCAGTTACGTGGAGAAAACAAGAGCATGATAAAGTTGTTGATGGTGCCATTGTAAGTAAAGCAAGAGGATTATATGCAGGTCAAATTTTCCCTGCCACTAGAATTATAGCTGACGTTGCTACAACTGACACTGTAGTGTATGGACAATCAGGAATAATAGGTTTTACAAAAACAGAGGATCCAAATACCTCAACTTTTGGTGTAAAAATCATTGACACTGATAAAGATAATAGTGGTTTTGGCACAACCACTTTTACAAACCCATATAAATCAATCTCTGGTGTGACAATGGTAGGTGACCATGGTGAGATAGTTGGAGTTGGTGTCACATCAAAAGGATTGCAATTAGATTTCTCCATACCATCAAATTCACCACTTAGAGAAAATAATCTTGGTGGTATCACAGAGACTGGTATAGGTACTGGTGACTACTTTGTTGTGAGTAGATCTAATGTATCCAGTGGAGGTATTTTGACTGCGAGAACAAGCAATGGTTCTGCTGTTGTTGGAATTGCAACCACATGTCTTGATGGCGTTTATCAAGTAAGTCATATAACCAGAGTTGGATCAACACAAACATTCCGTGTTCACACTGAACTTTCATCTGGTCATGGAGTAGTGGCGAGTGTAGGAAGTAGCGTCCTTGGTTCCTACTCATACGCTAAATTTACGACTGGAGCTGTAGGTTTAGCATTCACCGTGAATACCTTGAATGGTCTTACAGGATTATCTACTGCTCCACAAATCCAAAGAACAACTAAATTGTCACTGGATTACACATA
>CEQX01040560.1_pt1 | contig 14944 bp, 15 predicted proteins | sample 356261 | NCBI WGS metagenome assembly CEQX01 (sample SAMEA2621076, study PRJEB7988) | marine metagenome | isolation source: saline water (ENVO:00002010), including | reverse complement strand
AAAATACTAAATAATACAAATTGGGTAAACTTTTCTGCATCAATCTGGCCATTAGACAACATCCCCGCTCCAAACCACACGACCAAAGTAATAACTCCAAAAAGTGCAAAAATTATAAAAGAAACAAAAAAAGCACGAGCCTTCGCAGCACGCATTGTCAATTCGATGAATTTGCTCAATGAATTTGAATATCTATTTTCTTCATACTCTTCATTTGTGAATGCCTTAACATTTGAAATACCATGTAAGGCCTCTTCAACAACAACATTGCTTTTGGCAAGCTCATCCTGAGCTTTTGCGGTTTTGCCTTTGATTCCTTTTCCGAATAAAGCTAGAAATATTATGACTATAGGTATGCAAAGTAACATAACTCCTGTCAATTTTGGAGAAGACCATGCTATAAATATTATTCCACCTAATAGCATTACAGTCTGGCGAATAATCTGGGGCAATGTAATGATTAGAGTATCTCGTATTAAACTTAAATCGGCAGACAGCCGACTGCATATTTCACCCACTCTATTATCTGAGAAATAGGAAATCGGCAACATAACGAGCCTTCCAAAAACCTCTTTCCTTATATCTGCGAGCGCAGATTCCCCTGCAAAAGCAAACCACTTAATTCGCCAATAGGCTATAAAAGCTTGAAGACCAAGAACACAAATAAGTATTTTGGTAACACTATTAATTGTTTTCCCAACGTATTCTGGATTAGCTAACTCTCCAGTTGACCTCATTGCTCCACCAATAAGGCTTCCCATCAAATATGGAAAAGCTAGCGAAAGAGTCGCTGTGAAAAATAAACAACTAAGAGCTAAATAGAATTTTCTCTTATATGGCAATATATAGGAAAAAAGCTCTCGCAACTCTCTTAAACTAGTTTTCGAACGAGCCTTATTCTTTATTTTTGATAAATTAACCACTTTAATTAGGAGCTTCACTGAAGAAGAGAACAAACAAAAAGGCAAGCCTCCTTTCAATTATGATTTATTGCAACGCAGTGCTAATATCATTATTTTAATTCACATAAGTTAAGATAAGAATGCAGCACGTAAAATCTAAAGCATTATTTTACAGTATATTTATAATATCTATAATCTTAGGAGTCTTTTTAAGATTTGAAAATTTGGACTCTCGTCCAATGCATACTGACGAAGCTATTCAAGCCTGGAGACTCGGAAACCTTATAGAGGGAGAAGGCTTCGAATATCTGCCTGATGACGGTCATGGCCCAGGACTCCTATTCCTCACACTTCCAGTATTATGGATTAAGTCTATTGATGATTATGTAGGATTGGAAGAAAAAATCATCAGAAGTGCCCCAGCAATTTATGGATCACTTTTAATAATATTAATGTTGTTATTTAAGCGGCTAATAAAAATCCCAGGAATTACAGCCGCCGCAATTCTTATGGCCCTGTCTCCTATGCATGTCTACTACAGCAGATATTATATAATGGAAATTCCATTGCTCGTGTTGTTGGCCTTATTTATATTTTCTTCATGGAAATATTTAGAAAATCAGAAACTGCGCTGGATGATAGGGGCTGGTTTTATTTGTGGAGTGATGCATGCCACCAAAGAAACGTTCATTATTTCTGTCGCCGCACTAGTAACATCGTCCACAGCGATCTTCATACTTGAAGAAATAAGTAAAAGAACAACAGCAAGACTCCAACTAAAAAATTTAATTAAAAGTTTTTGTATTGGGTTCGCTTTTATGCTTCTCACCTCTGCAGCTTTGTACTCAATGTTTTTTGATAATTTAAGCGCGATAAAAGAAAGCTATACTTCTTATTTTAATTACCTATCTAGAGCTGAAGGCAGCGGGCATGAGAAACCATTTTTTTATTATCTCAAGCTAATAGCCTGGAATAAAATGGAGTTGTACACCTGGAATGAAATTGCAACGTTAATACTAGCTGTAACTGGTGTGATTTTTTCTTTCCTAAAAAACAATAATCCTACAAAAAAAACAATATTCCTCAGAGTTCTTTCCCTTTACACAATTATAACTTTGTTAATCTATTCTATAATACCTTACAAAACCCCTTGGTCGATACTGCCTTTTCTCCAAGGTTCAATAATTCTAGCAGGATTCGGGTTTAATTCAATTTACGAAATATTAAACAGCTCTGTAAGGTGGAAATCGGTTTCTCTTATAGCATTAGGGGTTATCTCAATAGGGGTTATCTTAAACCTATATACTCAAAATCAAAATGCTCTGAAATTTCCCGCAAACACAGACAGAACTCCATATGCATATGGACACACCTCTCCTAGTTTAGTATCCAAACTCGTAAAGCAGGTTGAAGAGCTCAAAGAAATTAAAAACAACCTGACAATAAAAGTTTTTCATCCAGAAACAGGATGGCCTCTTCCCTATTATTTTAGAGACATCAAGAATAGTGGGTACTACCCACATGTAGTTGGTGACGTTTCATCAGATATAATAATATCGGATGCGGCATTTGATGATGACATAACAAAAAAAATTGGAGACAATTACATTGGTCCTGATCTTATGAACTTGAGAGACAATGTAATGCTCCACTTGTACATAGAAAAAGAGCTCTTTTTCCAACTAGTTAATAAAAGATCGGCACAAAATTAATGGCTTCAGAAATCCATCGACTTGGGGCTCACGCAATGGCAACCGAATTCCAAATATTTATAGCTGCAACCTCTGAAGCCAAAGCCTTAACCGCAGCTTCAACGGCTCTCCGCGACCTTGAAACACTGGAGTCAGAGCTAAGTCGATTTAAAGGGAATAGCGATATTCATAGAATTAACCAACTATCAAAAGGACAATCGACTCCAGTCGGGCATGCCGCTATTGATTGCATAGAACTAGCTAGAGACATTCATTGCAAAACTAATGGAGCTTTTGACATAACATTAGGACCGCTTTTAGCAATATTTACCAATCCCGATAAAAGCCCTCGAGATCCCAGCGAAAAGGAAATTAAAAAAGCCATTTCATCAATTGGAATGGATAAGATACAAACTAATGTAAATTCCTTAATTGCATCAGTCAGTTCAGAAGATTTATGGATTGATCTTGGAGGCATAGGCAAGGGGTATGCCCTAGACCAAATGGCATTAAGCCTTAAAGAAAGCGGCATTAAAAACGCAATGCTTGACGCTGGAAGCAGCACTTTGCTTGCATTCGGTAACGGACCAGGTGGAGACGGGTGGCCAGCAAGCCTTGGCCTCTCAAACTCTCCAATCATAAATCTAAAAAACAACTCATTAAGTGGATCTGGGTTTAGTGAACGCGGAGAACATATAATTGATCCAAGAAAGCATTGCAGGATTCCTAGCGAAAAAATAAATTCATGGGCAATTGCCCCTTATGCTGCTTTATCAGATGCATTATCAACGGCTTTTCTAATAATGACAGAAAATGAAATAATCACTTTTTGCAGAAACAACATTGGAGTTGAGGCGATATTGCCTGAGTGATCAAAGAACATCAAGAAATTAACAAGTGGCAAGAGTGAAACTAAAATATATCTTCACTGCATTAAGCAGCTTAGTAATTTTCGTCATATGGTTTGCACTTGAAAGAAATTTAAACTTATCCAAAGCTGACTCATCTATCGAAATAAGCTCCACGCATTCTCATTCATTATTTAGGATAATATTGACAGGAACAATCATTCTGAGCCCGACATTATTACTTTTCATTTACTCTCGCTCCAAAATTCTAACCAAATATATAATCCAAGAATTTTGCCGACCTTTAATTTTTTGCCTAACGGGATTCATCGCCATCTGGCTTATAATCGATCTTAGCGACAATGGTGCAGACCTAGCAAGCGCTGGTGCAAATTTCATTGGCTATTTTAAGTATTACTTAGTTCAGTCACCTCAGATAATAGTTACTATTATCCCAATATCAATCCTCCTGTCTATTCTTTACACCCTTGGACGACTATCAAAATCTAATGAAATAACATCGATGCAAGGTGCTGGAAAAAGTTACTTGAAAATACTTTCACCTATACTTTTTATAAGCACATATATTTCGCTGATTTCATTATCCTTAAACTACCAATGGGCCCCAGAAGCTGAGGCTCAAAAAGAAACTATTTTATCATCATTCAAAAGAGGAGAAGAATACGCCAAAACCAAAAAATACAGAATCAATTCCAGACTATATAAAAACAAATTGGATTCTAGGACATGGTTTATCGGAGCCATACCTTCAAATATACATAGCGGAAAACTCAGAAATGTAGAAATCTATCAAACCAAAGATACAGGGAAAATAGCAGAAGTTTATTATGCAGAAACAGCTCAATGGTCCAAGAAATCAAAGGACTGGTCCCTTATAAATGGAATGCTCATAAGTTTTGCAAATAGTTCTGAGAAAATCAGGCAGACAACATTTGATGAATTAAAACTAAATAATTGGAGAGAGACGCCTTGGAAAATATACACCGACAGCTTAATTCCTGAACAACTAGGGGTAATTAACCTAATCCATCATTTAGAAAGAAATTCTGAAAAAACACCAAAAACAATGGCTCCCTTTAAAACTCACCTCCACTACAGATGGGCCTTACCTCTTAGTTGTATAGCCATAGCTCTTATCGCATGCCCAATAGGAATAAACAATTCTAGGAGCAACCTCAGAGGGAGTGGAACTCTGGCTTTGTTAATATATTTCATAATGATATTATTAAACAATTTGTTTCTAGCACTTGGACAAGGGATGCGTATAGCTCCATTTTTTGGAGCTTGGTCAACAAATATAATTTTAGTGATTACAGGGATTTTCCTTTTTAGACTCAAGGAAACTCAAACTGAAATCAAACTGGCTTCAATAATAAAAACCTTGCAAACTTTAATAAAGAATATAATCAAGAAGCCGTTAAAACAAACGCGCTAATTAATACTTAGAAACAACATGTCAAATAGCAACTCATGGAACATAAGACCAAGGTCTAACCAATGCAGTGTTACCAATAAAGAATTCGAGGATGGAGAAATGTTTTATACCGCCATATTCCTCAATCAAGAAAATAATTTTTACGAACGTTCTGATTTCAGTGTCAGCGCTTGGGATAAAACCGAACACACTCAAGAAGACTCCTCACTATTTTCTTTTTGGAGATCAAAATTCGAAAAGAAAGAAGAACATGAAAAAGTAAAAGAAGTGGTTGAAAAAGAGAGTGCTGAAGTGATGCTTCGCAGACTCATAGATGAGAATGACACCAAAAGTGAAAATGCCAGATATATCTTAGCAGCGATGCTTGAAAGAAAAAAAATATTACTTCCAGTAGATGTTAAAAAAGAAAAGAAAGCGAAAATGTTATTCTACGAACACCACAAAAGCGGAGAAGTTTTTATTATTCGAGACCCCATTTTAAGACTTGATGAAATAGATACAATACAAGAAGAGGTTTCAGCTTGGCTATCCAGCGACAAAAATTGATCATCATGCACTAATCATTATAAATAATTTCTTAAGCGTACTAACGCGATATCTTTTATTTGCCACTTTGAATCCATCTTTCCTCATTTTATTCAGCAAACTTCTGTATATTTTACCCATACTTCTTGCTGACTTTAAGACCTTATAATCAGCCTCATATAAACTTTCGTCTGCAAGTTTAAAATAAAACTCAGCCCTCTCTGCTTGAAAGCTTATCAATTGCTGAAACTCCCTAGTTCCTGCGCACTCAAGAAGCGATTCAGTCTTTAGGCCTAAACTATCTATTTCTTCAGAAGGCAAATATATTCTTCCCATCGAATAATCCTCGGAAAGATCACGAATTATATTTGTTAGCTGTAGTGCATACCCAAGATTAATGGCATACTCTTGAGACCTTGCATAATCAGCTCCAAATATCCTAAGGCTTATGAGGCCCACAACTGACGCAACCTTGTAACAATACCCCTTTAATTCTTCAAAAGTCGTATAAGAAACACCCCGTAAATCCATTTCCATTCCTTCAATAAGTTCAATAAATAGTCTGATATCAATGCTGTACTTAGATATAAGATTAACGATACCATCCTGAATGAAATCAGGGGCATCAAAACCCTCAATTAATCCATACTTCCAAGCTGCTAACTCTTCTTCTCTTTCTTCCTTAGACCCCTCTGGTTCATCTGCAAGGTCATCAACGATCCGACAAAAAGCATAAAAGGTTACCATATCTCCCCTCCTCTCCTTCGGAAGACACCTAAGAGCAAAGGCTAAATTAGACTTTGAACGTTTTGTAATTTGTGCAGCACTAGATCCACTCACCAATCTGGATAATTAAGCAGTTATTTCATGAACCCCCAATGCTCCAACGGCCAATATACCATCAAACCTGGTCCTAATAAATTTTCCTCAGGAACAGTACCCCACATTCTGCTGTCAGCACTATCATCACTATTATCACCAAGAGCAAAGTACTGATCTTTATCCAATGTAATTTTATTTATTCCTTGATAATCAGGAGACCTAATTTTCCTAATCAATGAGTAACCTTCATATTCCTCAAACACTTTAACGATTCCTTTTTCTTTGGCCTCACCCCCATTAACATATAGTGGCCCTCCATTTGTCTTAATTTCTAAATTGTCACCAGGGACACCGCATAGCCTTTTAATATAATGTTGAGATTGAATTCCTCCATTAATACCCAAAATTCCTTTGGTATTAAAAACAAAGATTTCACCTCGCATAGGGTTACGAAAATGATAAATCATTTTATTGACTAAAACCTGATCGCCAGTGTCACAATAACCTTGGAGCCTAAAGTCTGAATCAATATCCATATGTCTACCATTCACAAAGAACTCCTTACCTGATTCTCTAGATGAATTAAAAGATCTGGAAATATTAAGGGCTGCTCTAAGACCAAGACCACCTCTATTCTTTTCTTGAAAAAGGTTTTTTAATGGCACCCCAACCTTAATTGGGTCAATATTAGGATTTTGAAAGTGTATTTTTGTGGAAGTGAAAAACTTAAAACGAGTTAATTCTTCAAATCTCTCGATTTTGCCCCCTGCAGGAATCGTAAAATCAACATATGTTCGCCCTTCAGAAAATTTTTCCCATGCAGACTTAATAAATCCAGGGTTCTCATAATTAGTCGCCCCACCTTGATCTGAAACATTACAAATGATCCCATTAAGAGTTGGCTGCATTGATCCAGTAGGTATTCTAAATGGCTGCAGACAGTAAGATCTAATTCCAATCGCGATAATGATTGCAACAAATATCACCTCAAGGTTTTCTCTAATTATTGGATTTTTAGGTGGAGTAACTGCCCCCTCACACAAACTTGTCAAACTTTTGGCGGCCGATTTTATTTTATCTTTGTCCTTAGAATTTACAGCCACGTCAAATGCTTCCAAACTTTGATTAATTTCTGAGAACATTTCCTCAGAAATTAAATCTTTTTTGTAAGAAAGAAACTTAGCTACTCCCTTTCTTAGAAGTTTTGCTTTTTTAAGATATCTTGGTTTAAAAATAAGCATTATTTAGATGATGATTTAAGAACTTTAATAAAAGCCTCCTGAGGAATATTGACTTTTCCTATTGCCTTCATTTTTTTCTTCCCTTCCTTTTGTTTTTCAAGAAGTTTTCGCTTTCGAGTAATATCCCCACCATAGCACTTTGCCGTTACGTTTTTCCTCATAGCGCTAATAGTTTCACGCGCAATTATATTACCTCCGACTGCCGCCTGTATAGGAACCTTAAATAATTGTTGAGGTATTACCTCTTTAAGCTTTGCACATAATTTTCTCCCATAGGATTGCGCCTTATCTGTATGTACTATTGAACTAAATGCGTCCACCGGCTCTTCATTAATACGGATATCCATTTTTACCAATTTTGCTGACTGATATTCTGAATGCTCATAGTCCATGGAGCCATAACCTCTTGTCATACTTTTCATACGGTCATTAAAATCCACCAAAATCTCATTGAGAGGCATTACTGCAGTTAGCATAACTCTTGTTGAATCTAAAGTTTCAGTATGCTCAATCATACCCCTTTTCTCCATAACTAACTTAAACAAATCACCAATGAATTCATTTGGGGTAATTATGAATGATTTGACAGTTGGTTCTCTAATTTCATCAATCTCAGCTGGGTCAGGCAAGAAAGTTGGGTTATCTACAGTAATTTCCTCACCATTGGTTTTCTTGACTCTATAAATAACGCTTGGATAAGTAGAAATCACGTCCATGTCAAACTCCCTGCGTAAACGCTCTTGAATTATCTCCATGTGCAGAAGACCTAAAAAACCACATCTAAAACCAAAACCTAGTGCAGCAGAACTTTCTGCAGAAAACTGGAATGCAGCATCATTAATCTGAAGCTTTCCCATAGCCAATTTCAGTTGCTCAAAATCATCAGTAGTAACTGGATATATACCCGAAAAAACCATTGGACGAATCTCTTTAAATCCTGGCAACGGTTCAGAAGCTGGCTTCTGCGATTCGGTTACGGTATCTCCAATCTTGACCTCTGAGGAAGTCTTCATATTGGCAATAAGGTAACCCACATCACCTGAATTAAGTTCATTTCTTTTCTCCATCTTGGGAGTAAAGACACCAACTTCTTTAACTTCATAACTTTTATTAGTACTCATCATACGTATTGCCGTACCCCTCGTTATAGAACCAGACATAACTCGCAAATAAGACACTACCCCCCTAAATGAATCAAAAACAGAATCAAAAACAGAAGCCCTTAAAATTTCATCATCAGGTAATTTCGGTGGCGGAATCCTATCTACAATTGCCTCTAGGATTTCCTCAATCCCAATACCAGTTTTCGCACTCGCATGAATTGCATCCTCTGATGGAATTGCTAATATATCTTCAAGTTGCTGATGCGCCATATCCAAATCTGCACTTGGAAGATCAATTTTATTCACAACTGGTATAATTGTTAGATCCTGATCAACAGCAAGATGTAAGTTAGCTACGGTCTGAGCCTCAACTCCTTGAGCGGCGTCAACTATCAAAACAGCACCTTCGCATGCCGCCAAACTTCTAGAAACCTCGTAAGAAAAGTCAACATGCCCAGGCGTATCCAATAAATTAAGCTTATAGGTATGACCATCTTTAGCTTTATAAGCCATAGTTACTGGATGAGATTTAATGGTAATTCCCCTTTCCCTTTCAAGGTCCATAGAATCTAAAAGTTGATCTTGCTTCTCTCTCTCTGAAATCGTTTGAGTAAATTCTAACAATCTATCGGACAAGGTTGTTTTACCATGATCAATATGTGCAATTATTGAAAAATTCCTGGTCAGCTCAATTGCCATACTTCTGATTGAATTTTGGATATAATTTTGACATTGAATTAAAAGTCACTTTACGGGATTAGAACGTTAGTTCTCTGCGCAGTAAAAGTAAAGGGGATCACCCGCCTTGTAAGGGTGGCATTAAGGCCAATGTTTGACCATCAACCACTTCAGTCTCTCTACCTACATAGTTGAGGTCCAAAGCTATAAGCATTCTAGAATCCCAACTTTTCAAATCTGGCCATTCTATATAAATCTGCTCTAAAATTGATTTTATAGTATATTCGCCTTCTGGAAGCCTAAAGTCGCACTCACTTTTACCAACAACTTCCGTTAAAAGTGAAAAAAATAGAATTTTGATACTCATCTTGTATTTAATCCCCCCATCTTATCTGATTTTAAAATCCCAATTGATGGTAAATCCCGATAATTTCCAAAAAAATCTAGCCCGTAACCAACTAAAAAATCATCCTCTACGTTAATCCCTATGTAATCAGGAATATAATCTATGTCACGAATTCGATTTTTCATTAATAAAACTGCAGATCTAATACTAGATAACCCTGAAGTTAATTTTAATTTCTCAAGCACTCGTTTCATTGTAATACCTGAATCAAAAATTTCATCCACAACCAAAACATCCCTTCCTTTTAAAAAAGCCATATCATCATTAGAAATAAAAAATTCGCCCTCATTTTGCTCATCACCAATATAACTATTAACTTTAATTGACTCAATTTGACATGAAACTTTAAGCATTCGAATAAGATCTACTGTCATATACAAACTGCCATTCATTATAGTCAATATTGTTAGATTAAGACTTTGATAGTCATCAGATATTTTTGATGCCATATTTTGCAAAATGCTTTCTATCTCTACACTCGAAAGAACAACATTTTCTAAATCCTCTATACAGTATTTTTTTTTAAACATCTAAATTGCCCTTTAAACAAACATTCACTTTATATCAAAATGTCTGACAGATCGACTATTAATAATATACAAAGCCAGCGAACTTCTTATAAAAAAGAAAAATTGAAAATTACAGATTTGTCCAACAATCCAATTGAGCAATTTAAAAACTGGCTTGAGCATGCAATTAACTCTGAAGCACTTGAACCTACTGCCATGTCTCTAGCAACTGCAAATAATTCGGGTCACCCTTCACTGAGAACAGTACTGTTAAAAGGCATTACCGATAAAGGCTTTGTTTTCTATACAAATTATGAAAGCCGAAAGGGCAATGAAATCAATGACAACAACAAAGTAGCCCTTTGTTTTTTATGGAAAGAACTTGAACGACAAGTAACTATTCGAGGCAAGGCAGAGAAAATATCCAAAGATAAATCCGAGCAATATTTTAGTAGCCGCCCAAGAGGCCATCAAATTAGCGCTTGGGCATCAACTCAAAGTGCAGAGATACCTAATAGGCAATGGATGATCGATAGAGAAGAAAAAATAACCTCCAGATTTGATTCAGGTAAGATTCCATATCCAGAATTCTGGGGAGGCTTTAACGTGAACCCCGAGGAAATCGAATTTTGGCAAGGCCGTGAAAACCGATTCCACGATAGAGTTTTATATAAAATAGTTGATAAAAAATGGATCAAGTTACGACTTAGCCCCTAACTACAATCTTCATTAGGCTGCTATTTCTACAATTTTGACCCATACACTTGATCCAAAAACATCTCTCGCCTTATCAACAACTTTATGAGCCGATGGTAAATCCACACACACAGCGAATATAGTTGAACCTGATCCTGACATTAAAGCAACCTCCGTTTCATTACGCTCTAGTAACCATGTTTTTATTGCAGGTAATACCAAAAACTTTTTAAAAACAGGCATCTCTAAATCATTAAATGCCTCACCCCAATCAGCAATCTGAACATCATTTGACCACTCATTCAAGTTACCATCTTTGCCCAAATTAGAATAAGCCCATGCACTTGAAACCCCAAAAGGAGGTTTAATCAGAACAATAGGTTTGGCAGTTAAATCTCCTGAATAAAAAATTAATTCATCACCTCTACCCTTACATATAGTTGGCTTAGAATTAACAAAAAAAGGAACATCGCTACCTAATGATGCCGCCATATTATTAAGTTTGTCTAATGATAAAGAAGATTTAAAAATATAATTTAAAGATCTCAGCGTGGCTGCTGCATCACTACTCCCGCCTCCAAGGCCTGCTCCAATAGGTATATTCTTTTCTAGCTCAATATAGCCTTCTATCTTAACCTCCAATTCCCTTTCAATTAAAGCTAGAGCTTTAATTATTAGATTATCTTCTCCAACAGTCAGTTCAGAAACATTGCATGAAAAATTAAGCCCCCCGCCTCCTTCTCTTACATCAAAACGCAACACATCACTTAGGCCAGAGGTAGGAACAATTAAAGATTCGATATCATGAAACCCGTCACTCCTCTTACCGATCACATTTAGCCATAGATTTAATTTGGCTGGAGCATTTTCTGTATGTTTCATATCTTATAAAAATTAAATCTAAATCAACATAACCCAAATTAAAATGACCCATAACGTATATTTCTGGCTGAAAGAAAACCAAAATCTAGAAGAATTCGAAACCATGGCTTTAAAACTAACAAAAATTGATATTGTTGAATCAGGTTCATTAGGTAAAAATGCACCAACTCCATCTAGAGAAGTAACCGACAAAAGCTTCACATACCACCTGTCTTTAAATTTTATCAATTTGGCTAATCATGATCTATATCAGACACACCCAGAACACAAAGAATTTGTAACTAGCTGCAATCAAATGTGGGAAAGAGTAATAGTTTATGATTCAGAAACCATCAATTAACAACACCGTTCTCAATACCAATCAAACCTAAAAGTCTACCAGTCTTCCCATTTTCTGCCCTATAAGAATAAAACTTTTCTAAGTTTAATGAAGTACATTCATTGGTATCGAAAATAGACTCTTTTGGAACTCCACATGAAAGGCAGTCAGTAATAATTGTTGCTGAAAAATCAACTTCGTAAGCGGGAGGTCTAATACACGGACTGAGCTGGACTATCAAATCACTGGAATCAATACCATGTTCATTAAATTTTCTGATTGCATTTTTTACGATTCCTAATTCACTACCGACCCTTCCTGAGTGAACAATTGAAACACCACAACCTCGCCTGTCGGCAATTAAAACTGCACAGCAGTCAGCCACAAAAATGCCTAAGATTACTCCTTTTTGAAAAGTAATTAACCCGTCTGCTTTTGGCATTGGTGAATTAAACCCTCTCGGCTCATCAACAGTAGAAACTAAATTTCCATGTATTTGTTCAGCAAGACATAGATTATCTGCACTAAAACCCAATTCGAATACCATTTTTTCATAATAAGGTCTTAACCTGTGAACAGCCTCTGCTTTATTGCAATTAACTGGAATTTTATTATTCCTCAAGATCAAGCCATGCTTAAGAGCGCAGATATTTTTAAGTGATTCAAATTGTAATATTTTACCATCCATAAGCATAAAAAAGCCCCAGTCTAAAAGACTGAGGCTTTTAAAACAAAACTAATATAAAATTCTATTCTGAAATTTTATTAGATGCTTCCATAACCGCAGAAGTTATCCCATTATCCATTTCTGCCATGACCTCAACAAGATTATCGATAATGTCCTCTCTCATCTTATCGACAAGATCAATACCCTTCCTTGTTATCTGAACCATGACTTTTCTCCTATCATCTGAAGCATGCAAACGCTGAACGTATCCAAGTTTTTCCAGTCGATCGACTAGACCAGTTGCAGCAGCAGTTGAATGACCCATTTTTTGGGAAATATGAGTCATGGTTAAATAATCTTCCTTGGCTAGATAACCTAGAAGAAAAAATTGAGCGTATGAGACGTTTCCTTTGTTTAACTCCTTAGAGAGATTAAGTAGAAAAGATCTCTGAGTGAACATAATAAAGTCAGCCAATCTACCGGCGTCCTTCCTTACAGTTTGATTATTTTCAGTTACAACTTCCATATCTTTATATTTTTTATTATAGTAATTATTATTATTATACTAAGTAAAATATTTATGTCTAATATAATTTTAAAATTTTCTGATTTACTAAATTATTAGCATTTCCTTAATTAACTAATAACCATATAATGAATAATATCAAATATGTTTTGCATTTTTTTTAAAATTATCAAATATGATAGTATAAATTTTTGGAACTTCAGCTGATTATAAGACGAATTAATGGAGAATTTTAATAATATTATAAATTTTTAAAATTCTAAGGCAATAAGAACGCAGTAACCTCATCTCCTTTGTGAGATCTTATTCGAGGCTCAAATCTTACCAAAGCATTTGAATTACTCAGAGCTAAAATATTATTAGATCTTTGATTACTATGTTTTAGAAAAGTCTTACCATCATAGATATTTCCTAAAATGTAATTCACGCGATCCTCTATATTTTCAATATCAGCCCCAAGATCAACCTTAACTTGATCTAATCCAAGCCCCCCTTTAAGAGCTCCATTACGATATTGAATTACCGGCAATACAAAAATTAGGAATCCAATATATGATGAAACTGGATTTCCAGGCAATCCAAACACCTGGCATGCATCTGTAAAACGTCCGTAAAAAATTGGTTTGGATGGCTTAATTCTGACTTTCCAGAATTCCTGAACAACCCCACACTCTATAAGCACTTCATGCACATAGTCTCGTTCACCTACACTAACTCCTCCAGATACGAGTAAGACATCAGTACACTTCAGTATTTCTAAAATAGTTTTCTTCAAAATTTGACGTTCATCATTAACCAATTTCATTGAATGAACTTCAACACCTTGAAGCTCATTCAATGCTTTAAGCATATAGCTATTTGTGTCGTAATTCTGAAAATCTTCAATACTTTCATGGTCAATTGGTTTAATTTCATCACCTGTTGTAACTATACCCACTCTCAACTTCTTACTTACTTCTAATTGATTTACACCATCTGAAACAAGTGTCCCGATCAACGCGGGATTAATTTTTTGACCTTTCTTGCCAATTGTTTGCCCTGCACAAAACACTTCACCTTTTTTTCTTATAAATTGTCCATCTTCAGGGCACTCTTTTAATAAAATCCTACCATCAAGAATTTTCACCTCTTCCTGCATAATAACTGCATTGACCTCACCTGGCAGCTTCGCCCCCGTAAAGACTCTTATCGCCTCTCCCTCAGATATTGCTCCCAAAAAAGGTGCACCAGCAAAACTTTCGCCTATAAGCTTAAATTCTAAGAATGTTTTGTTTTTTAGGCTAACTCCATAACCATCTACAGCTGATTGATTGGTTTGGGGAAAATTATTAAAAGCCACCACATCATGGAGTAAATAATGATTATAAGCCTTCTGAATTGCTACTCTATTATGAATAGGCATTGGCGTTGTCGATATGATTGTCTCTAATGCTTTTTTTTCTTCAATCATACTTCAATAATCAATATCTACTTGCATAAGTGGACATCAATCTAATTCCAAAATCATTAAAAATGACACATCGTTATAGTCCTTATAATCATTTTAATATAGCAAATTATTGACGTGCTGCTGAAGCTTTGTTTTAGTCACTAAAATCAATCCCTCTAAATATTCTATCATATAACGGTGAGATGGCTGAGTGGTCGAAAGCGCTTCTTTGCTAAAGAAGTGA
>CEQX01007003.1_pt1 | contig 14977 bp, 10 predicted proteins | sample 356261 | NCBI WGS metagenome assembly CEQX01 (sample SAMEA2621076, study PRJEB7988) | marine metagenome | isolation source: saline water (ENVO:00002010), including | reverse complement strand
TCCGCATGATCCAATGAGTCTACGTGATCCGCCAAATCTTTCCAGTCCTCCAGTACCTTCCTATTCTGAGCCAGATCGAAACCGAATCTCTCGGAGAGCATTTTAGTAACTCCTTGTTCTTCCAGCATAATAGGAACTTGGTAGATGTTCGAAACATCATGCGCCGACACTACTGCTTCAGGTGTGACATGACAGAATGCGGAAATCTTCTCTCGTGTCTCATCTACCAAGGGATTCTTGGATCTGCAAACTAGCATATGTGGATTTATTCCCAGACCTCTTAGCTCCTTCACGGTATGCTGCGTTGGTTTCGTCTTCTGCTCCCCTACTGGCCCCATAACGGGAATTAGACTTACATGAACGAAGCAAACATTTTCCTGACCAACTCTGAACTGGAACTGGCGCAAGGCTTCCACAAAGGGTGCACTTTCGATATCCCCTACGGTACCACCAAGCTCAATTACACAGGCATCGGGCTCTTTCCCGTTTCCATCACTAGGCGTATGTGCAACTCTTTCGATCCAGTCTTGAATCTCATTCGTAATGTGCGGAATAACTTGGACAGTCTTTCCTAGATAGTCCCCCTTCCTCTCCTTCTGAATTACGTTGTCATACACCTTCCCTGTAGTGATGTTATTTTCTCTCTTTAGGCAAACGTCTAGGAATCTCTCGTAGTTGCCCAAGTCTAAATCAACTTCTCCACCATCATCCAGAACGAAAACTTCGCCATGTTCGAAGGGTGACATGGTCCCAGCATCACTATTCAGATAGGGATCAATTTTCACTGCGGTTACTCTCAGTCCAGCGCTTTTCAGAAGAACGCCTATGCTACTGGCAGTTACTCCCTTACCTAGTCCCGATAGGACTCCGCCCGTCACAATGACATACTTCATGACATCAACGGGGTCAGAATCCACAGACCCTCGCCTATGAACATTGGCAATTTTTCCCTGCTTTGACCTTCTTTAATTTCAAGTATCGCCAGAATTAGGGTCGGACATGTCGGACGTACCCGGGACCAGAATCTTGGTTACCGGCGCTCTAGGTCAGATTGGAACAGAATTGGTTGAGGAACTTAGGCAGAAATTTGGCAACGAAAAAGTAATTTCATCAGATATCCGCTACCAAGAGGGCCACGCTTCTACTACCCAAGGGCCATTTATGACGCTCGATGTGTTGGACACAGACTCGCTTATCAGGGCGTGCCGGCAAAACGAGATAGGTACAATTTATCACTTAGCAGCAATACTTTCAGCAACTGGGGAAATGAATCCAGAACTATGCAGGAAAGTCAATGTAGGGGGGACAATTTCTGTTCTTGAAGCTGCAAAGGAATGCTCATTGAGAGTTTACTCGCCATCCTCAATTGCAGTTTTCGGCCCCGATTCTCCGAAACATGCCCCGCAAGATGCAGATCTAAACCCAACTACAGTCTATGGGGAAACCAAGGTCACAGGAGAAGCTCTCGCTCGAGAATACCTTTCAGAGTTCGGGATAGATACAAGGGGGATCCGCTATCCCGGTCTAATTTCTTACAAAGCACCAGCAGGAGGGGGTACGACAGACTATGCAGTAGAGATTTTCCACGCCGCTCTGAATTCTGGTCACTACGAGTGCTTCGTGCGTCCCGATACTCGCCTTCCAATGCTTTACATGGAAGATGCAATCAATGCAACGATATCCCTAATGGAAGCTCCCGATGAATCACTGGGGAGTTTCAGATCTGGTTACAATATTCCATGCATATCTTTCACAGCACAGGAACTAGCAGACGCGATTTCAGATAGAGTAGAGGGCTTCACATGCGATTTCGTACCAGACATTAGACAGGATTACGCCGATTCATGGCCTAATTCAGTAGATGGCGAGGTAGCGACAAAGGAATGGGGATGGGCTCCAGATTTCGATCTTGAACTAATCGTCGACTCAATGCTGACAGGAATTTCCCAGAGCTAGTCTTCCAGTGTCTCCTCTCCCCAGTCCGGCGTGCTTGGGTCAGTTCTCGCCCAAAGGACATCATCAATTCTCAGAACTGTAATTGCAGCTTCAGTAGCACCTGACAGAGAGTGCCTGGTTACGAATTCAGGATCCAAAACCCCGATGGTTCTCATATCAGAGTTTTCACCAGTCATGATGTCGAATCCAATCCATGGTCCCGACTTTTCCTGATCAGCCGATAGGGACAGAATGACATCAACTGGGTCCCTTCCTGTATTCTCTGCAAGAATTCTTGGTATGGCCTCAAGAGCAGAAGCATAGGCCTCGATAGCTAGTTGCTCCCTGCCTGATTGAGTTTTCGAGAAGATACGCAGATGTCTAGCCAAATGAGCCTGAATAGCCCCTCCTCCGGGCAGAATACCAGGAGAAGAGCTCATCCTGTGAGCAACACCTATTGCGTCATCGAAAATCCTAACAGACTCTTCACGAATGATTGGGGTGGAGCCTCTTACAACCAGAGTCATACCCATCCCATCTCCTTCCAGAAGTGTATGTTTGACATCTGCAATACTCTCCTCGGACCTTCTAGAGTATTTCCCTATATCCGATTCTTTCAATGAACTGATACTTCTTGTTGGATTCGCACCTGTAATCACACTAAGTAAGTCAATATCGCTCTTTTCGAATCTTCTGTATCCCGTGATACCCGCGTCTGTAAGCATTGATACGGCCTCATCAGCAATACCTCCCCTAGTCACTAGCAAGTCCACCCCCAATGATGATAGATGATCGACCTGATTACTCAGAGATTGCATTTCTCTATCGTGAAAATCCTGCAAAATACCTAGGCTACTTACTTCTATTGAGGCACTAGTCTGAAGCTTCGATCTCTCTAGGTCTCCATCTATTATCGCTACCTTCCCTCCTTTACTTTCGGGAGGGCTATTGATATCCACCCTTGACTTGAGGAGCATCAGCCCCCTCACAAGTGAGGTATCCATGACGCTTCCCTGCCTAATCTGCAATCGCTTCACCCTGAACCTCTCCAAGTCAAAGTCTTCGCCCTGACCGACTAGTCCGTTCGCTGCCTCAATAGCTAAGCCCGATATTAGTTCACAAAGGGCCGAGTCTCCCTTTCCTTGCAATGAGGTATTTACGACTTGGATCTTTTGCTCTTCTTTCGAATCCAATGAAACTCTAGTGACTTCTTCGAGAGACTCCTCCAGTGCGATCGAGTATCCTTTCACTATTATCGAGGGATGAACGCCCATTCTCACTAATTCCAGAGCATTTTGGAGCATTTCTGAGACCAATAGCACTGTGCTAGTTGTACCATCTCTAGCAGCTCTGTCCTGTGATGAGGAGGCATCAATTAGTAATCTGGCAGTAGGGTGTTCGACATTGGCCGTTTCTAGTATGGTGACTCCATCATTTGTCACCAATGCCTCCCCATCATCCTCCACGAGCATTTTGTCTAAGCCTCTTGGTCCTAGAGTCGATCTGATAGCCCCAGCTAGAGATGTAGCAGCTCTTACGTTATTCACCAAGGCGGTCCTTCCATGAATTCTGTCAGTGTCCTCTAGGACCACATTGTCATCAGACTCGGTCATGCAAGCACGCCCACTAATGCACTCGTTTTCAATCCGCTCATGACCAATTCGGACTATTCTCGATGCGGACATGCCGTTTGATTCATATACCACCAGCATCTCCCACTATACAACTTCTGGTTGATTAGTGATACAATGGCTGATGAAAATTGGGATAAATTCGATGAAGAAGAAGCCATAGAGGAGATGGCTCGGATGTTTGAACAAATGGGAATGCCATTAGATGTCAAGACACTGAAGTCAATGATGGAGCAGGTCAGGAGCCAATTCGAAGAAATGGGCATCGATCCAGAAAAGATGTCTATGAGCGAGGTAAAATTCGGTCTCAATTCAAATCCAGAGGAATTCATGAAGAACTTCGAATCTATGATTAACGGGCCTCAGGGCCTTGGAGAATTTCTGAAAAAAATGGGTGTTGATCTACACATCAAACCCTCAACTTCTGAGGTAACAGTGGATGTAGACGAAAGTCAGCAAATCACTGAAGACAACTCAATTCCGGACGAAGACGTATACATTGATGGAAGAAAAATGCTAGTTACAATCGACATCTCGAGGCACAGCGACATTAGTCCAGATAGTCTTGAATTGAGCTTAACCGGTGGAGGGGAGGTACTGCAGTTGTTGAGAAAGAATCAGATCAGACCCTTCAGAACCTTTGTACTCCCTAGAGTCTCAAGAGGTCAGCCAAGGTGGGAAATTAACAATGGTATTTTGGATATAACATTCGATCTATATTAGCTCGGGACAATAAATGAGGAGAAAAAAATGGCATCAGCAGTGATTGGAATTGACTTAGGAACGACAAACAGTTGTGTGGCAACAATTGAAGGAGGTAAGCCAGTAGTTATACCGAATTCAGAGGGTTCTAGAACCACACCGAGTGTAGTAGCATTCAACAAAGACGGAGAGAGGCTGGTTGGAGTAACGGCCAAGAGACAGGCTGTAACCAACTCTCAGAGGACCATTATATCCGTCAAAAGAGAGATGGGTACAGATTGGACTAAAGATATAGATGAAGACAAGTTTTCTCCGCAAGAAATCTCTGCCTTCGTATTGCAGAAGCTAAAGGCTGACGCAGAGGAGTACCTCGGAACTGAAGTCAAGCAGGCAGTGGTTACTTGTCCAGCTTATTTCTCAGATTCCCAGAGGAAGGCAACTAAAGACGCTGGAAGAATTGCCGGCTTGGAGGTTCTAAGAATCATAAACGAACCAACAGCAGCCGCACTGGCATATGGAGTCGACAAAGAAGAGGACCAAACTGTTCTTGTCTATGATCTTGGAGGAGGTACTTTCGATGTTTCGATATTGGAGATCTATCAGGTGGATGGTCAGCCTCAGATAGAGGTTAAGGCCACAAGCGGGGATAACCGATTGGGAGGTGATGACTTCGATGAGGTCGTAATGGACTGGGTCATTTCAGAATTCAAAAAGTCTACAGGAATTGATTTGGAGAAGGATCTTACTGCCATAAGTAGGGTCAGGGAAGCAGCCGAGAAGGCCAAAATAGAACTCTCTGGAACGCCATCAACTCAAATCAATCTCCCATTCATTACGGTGAACGAAGGACAGCCAGAGCATCTAGACATGTCTTTGTCGAGATCCAAATTTGAGAAGCTAATCGCTCCACTGGTCGAGAGGACCATGGGCCCAACAAGACAAGCAATGAAGGATGCAGGAATCAAGAAGGGAGACGTCGACAAGGTTCTACTAGTTGGGGGGTCAACCAGAGTACCTACTGTCCAGCAAACCATCGAGAAAGAGGTCGGCAAGGCACCCTTCAAAGGAATAAATCCTGATGAGGCTGTTGCCATGGGAGCAGCTCTTCAGGCAGGAATAATTGTTGGCGATGAAGGTGTCACTGATGTCCTACTCCTGGACGTTACTCCTCTGACCCTTGGGATTGAGACTCTCGGAGGGGTTACTACAACAATGATTGAGAGGAACACGACGATCCCTTCTAGGAGATCAGAGACTTTCTCTACCGCTGCAGATAATCAGCCTGCAGTCGAGATCCACGTCCTTCAGGGTGAGAGGGAATTCGCTAAAGATAACATAACACTGGGAAGATTCCATCTCATGGGGATACCTCCTGCCCCAAGAGGAATACCCCAGGTGGAAGTTACTTTCGATATCGATGCAAATGGAATCGTGAATGTCTCTGCAAAAGATCTAGGAACTGGTAAGGAGCAATCAATAAAGATAGAGAGTCAAACTTCTCTTTCTGAAGAGGAAATCAAGCAGAAGGTAGAGGACGCAGAAAAGTTTGCTGAAGAGGATAAGAGAAGAAAGGCCAAGGTCGAAATGAGGAACACTGCAGATAGTGTGGTCTACCAGACCAGAAAGATGATTGACGATAACGAAGAGAAATTATCCGAGGATGACACAAAACCAGTTTTAGAAAAGCTGGACGAACTCGAATCACTTATCGTCAGAGAAGACGAGCCGATTCCTTTGGACGATCTCGATGAAGCTGCGATTCAGGCCAAGATGGGTGAGTTAGAGCAGTCGATGCATGCCATTTCCACAAAGTTGTACGAGGCTGCAGCGGCAGAAATGGCAGAACAGCAGGAAGAAGATAGCGGAGATGACGTTGTCGATGCTGATTTTGAAGTAGTCGACTCCGAGGATGACGAGTCTTGATTACCCGGAAGTAATTAGTCGGTAGAGAGTTCTGACATGGACTCCGGAAGTTCCGTATTGGAATAAGGGATTGGCACCTTCGGAGCGTGCCTTCGAACCTGGCCCCCAAGCAGTTCCAGCTATGTCGAGATGGGCCCAGGGAATCTTCTCCTCTTGCTTGTTAAAGTCCCTGTGCGGGACGAAGAATTCCAAGAAAGAGGCTGCAGTATTGGAAGATCCCGCCCTCCCCCCAATAGATCCGTTTCTAATGTCTGCGAATGCGGAGTCCGTCATATACTTCCGAAACTGAGCATTTAGCGGCATCCTCCAAACTGGTTCGCCGCATCTGCTAGCCGCCTTCTTCAGCCTCCTAGCGATATCATCATCATTTGCCCACATGCCTGAGATCTGGTTTCCTAAAGCCGTCACTACTGCTCCAGTGAGAGTAGCCAAGTCAATGATGTACTCAGGATCAAACTCCCCAGCCTTCCAAAGGCCGTCAGATAGAACGTTTCGTCCCTCGGCATCCGTACTAAAGACCTCGATAGTTTTACCCGAGTACGTCTTGAAAACATCACCAGGCCTGTAAGCACCCGATCCGGGCATATTTTCAGCAAGGCATGCGATTCCATCCACTCTCCTGTCAAATCCTGTAGAATGTAGAGCTTCCATCAGGCCGAAAACAGTAGCAGCTCCACACATATCATACTTCATATCCCACATACCTCCTGTAGGCTTGATTGAAATTCCTCCAGTATCGAAGGTGATTCCCTTGCCTACGATACACGGCCTTCTTGTGCCTTGATCTTTATTGGGATTCAAAGTAAAAATTACCATGCATGGTTTCCTTTCACTCCCCTTGCCAACATTGATCAGTCCACCCATCCCTAGTTCCTGCAATTTTTCCCAGTCATACACATCGACCACGACATTGTCCTTGTTCTTGGCCCACTCTTGCGCTCTCCTGGCATACTCCATGGGGTAGAGAACATTTGCTGGTTCATTACCCAAATCTCTTGCAAGATGAACTCCAGCTACTATCGCTAGTGATTCTGACAAGCACTCCTTCAATGATGACTGATATCTTGAATTGGCCTGAAAATTTACTGTCCACGGCTCATCAATGTATTCATCCGGAACCTCTTGGTGCTCGAGAAATTCATAATCTCGAAGCATCATTCCCTCAGCGAAATCGTTTATTCGTTCGCTATTCCATCCAGATGTGAACCTAACAGTAACTTCAGTCCCTTTCTTTTTTGACATAGCCGAGATTAGTCTGGCACCGATGTTTCTGGCCCTCTTATGACCCAGTGCCCCCTTCTCGCCCATTCCGACTAGAATTATGTTACACCCGGGGGTCCAAATTGACAATCTCTTCCCTTTTTTTGCCTCAAAATCCCCTGATGATATCGCCTCTCTGACCAAGCTCCTCTGACTCCTTCCCAATCCAGTGAGTGAGTTGTTGGGCGCCTTTTCATTTCCTTCGAACAACGGAAGAATTAATTGAGAACCGGGCTTTACGAATTCACTAACACTAATTTCCATATTTACTCCCAAAAGTCCCATTAATGGGTAGTTTACAAACAATTCCTTTTGAAAATCACCATTTAAGGCTTAATTTACACGATAAATTACTTTGAGTCATCTCTCCCTTTGAATGCAGCAAAGAGAATACAAAACATACTTAGAATTACAGAAGGTGAAGACAAAGCCCGCTTATTCGTACTAATGAATTCAATGCTCGTTTCGTTTACCGGTTCCGAAACCCAAGCCGATGAATCGATCACCCGTTTTTGATAAACAAGAATGAAATCTCCGTTTTCAACAGAGATTGGGGCATCACCAAAATCTAGGGTCACAATAGTGCTATTTGTTGCATTTACTCCAAATCCACATCCTGGCATGGAGTAGTTGAATCCCAAATCATCGGCCTCACATGAAATTCCATCAGGACCGTCAATTCTTGGCATCCAAACCCCGCCATCCTCAGAAATAAAATTCAGCGTTACATTGGCAGTGCTAGCCCGACCATGATTAGTAACCTCGATTTCTACTGATTGGCCGTCGACTAAGAGTGAGTTAACTACTAGCCTAGCCCTCCAAAACCAGACATTATCGATCAAGTACTTCATTACCTCGAGCTCCTCATCCAATCTTTGTGACAAAGGCTCAATTGTGCCCAGAAGAAACTGCTCATCATCAGTCTCGAAAGTGAAGGTTGGGTAACCCATCACCCCATAGCCATAATCTCTGCTAGTACCACAGTTGGGGTAAAGGCCTTGATTTGCATTTCTAATCGGTATATCTGAGATATCTGAATTCACATCGTCCCTGATAGAATGATAAAGCTCCCAGTCGGATGGTTGTTCTGGCCATTTTCCCCAAGGGTATAGAATAATCCAAACCCCTGTATGCATTGTGACGTAAAGGTCTGCATCGGGAACTTCTGTATTCATGTATATCGAGTTCGCAAGAGTTTCTGACTCACTGAATGCACTAGTGCCCGGCTGAGTAGTAGGGCATGTATTCCAGTAGTGGTCGTAGTTCCGGTTCAGATCTACTTGATTGACGTTCCACCTGGTATCGAAATCATTTCCATCTGCATTCAGCATTATTAGTATGTGTAGCTCAGTTTTGGAGAGAAAATCGATGATATCTTGTTCTCCATCAGCCCAACCCTCGATGTAATGCTCCGCAGTAAGGAACGCCAATTCTGTACCAAGATGCTCATTCCCGTGATGGCCTCCATCGATATACACCACTTCCTTGTTCGTTCCATCTGGCTTTAGATCGCCAGTACTCCAATCAGAAATCTGTAGCATCCAGAGGTTTCTCCCAAGTTCTGTTTGACCCACCACGAGTAGATTTACTATTTCCGGATGTTCATCCGCCCAAGCATTCAGGTCGAGAGTTAGTGTTGCATAGGAGTGATACCAATGTTCTTGGACAATATCCGGCTGACTGATCTGGGAACTGGCGATTGGCGATGCCGAAGCAATCGCCATAGAACACAACACTACCATCACCAGCAAGCGGCGCATGGCGCCGCTGAGGGAGTCATACGCTACAACGATTATCCCTTGAAGCTCAAGAGGTTAGAGAAGTGACATGACACAATCTTTGCTGCAATCATGGCCGCACTGAACTCTGTCAGTGTCCCTTCCTTGCCCGGCACAATCTCATTCACGTCCGCCCCAATCACTTCGCATTTTACGGAGGAGAAAACTTGCTCCAGTATCTCCACAGACCCCCAGTGACTCAATCCGCCAGGGACCGGAGTCCCTGTGGAAGGCACAATCGAACCATCTAGGCCATCTACATCAAAAGTGATCCAGACCGGCCCTTCTATTTCGGAAAGCTCAACCAAAAGATTCTGCCAATATGATGTTCCTCTTGAAAAATTGAACAAATCCCTTGCGAACCATGTTTGGATTCTCTCATCATTTCGAATGACATCTTCTTCTTCGGAACTGTACGCTCTTACGCCTATTTGAATTACCCTTCCTACTCCCAAATCCAGTGCTCTCCTGATTACAGTTCCATGTGAAAAGCGCTCTCCGTTCAACTCATCCCTTAGATCTGCATGAGCGTCAATCTGAACAATTGTCAGGTCAGTTAGATTCGGAACCAACTTTCTCTCCTCAATTGCTTCCACGATTGGTAGTAGAATTCCGTGCTCACCCCCAAGGACTAGTGGGAAGTGACCATCTGACATCCACTTACCTACATATCCTCTAATTGAGTCTAATTGCTTCCTCAGAGAGGGAGCATCAGACGACCATGGCTCAGCAGTATGGATATTGAAACCGCAGGGAAGGTCATCATCTAGAATCGGATCATTCAACTCCACCTGAGAACTAGCATCGATACATGCTCTCGGACCGAATTGAGTACCTCCACCATAGCTAGAAGTCAACTCAAGAGGAATTTGTAGAACGACCACATCCCAAGGTCCCGAAAGAGACTCTTTTAGACCAAGAAAATTGGACGACCTCTGTTCCTCCATGTTAATTCGAGAGGAGGATATAGATTAATCGCTTCGGGAGTTTTTTCTGCATTTTTCGAGCATTTTTCAAGATGTTTGAAATAACCTCGGCATACGTGGAGATATGGCGAGAAGATGGGACTAACCTTGGCGCAGCTTACTCAAGCAATCAAGAGTAAGGTGGATACTTCCATGGAGACTACCGTAGCAGAGTCGATAGCCGAGCATGCGCTCGGCTTCTTTGGTTTCTCAAACAGGATAATTGACAATGCTCTAGAACCAACCGATAGAAACCTATTCTATCAGCTTCAGGATTATGATCTACTTACCACTGAATCAGAAGAAACCACTCTCTGGGATGGTAGGGAGTGGAGAATTCATTATTGGAAGTTCAAACCGAATGCAGAGAACTTTGCTAATTTAGCGTCTAGTGACAAGGATAAAGAGGATGAAGACCCATATGCCGATATCTATGATGGGATGCCCGCAGGACTCTGGAGAGAGAGATCTGGTGTTGATGATGACTACGAGGAACCGCTATTTTGATCGCGGCAATCAAGTTGGGAATTATTTGAAATGCTCCAATGCCGAGAGAGATTTATGGGCCGAGGTTTCGCAGTTGTCGCGGTCTTCTCATTGCTGACTATTTGCAGCTCTTCTTCTATGGTCTGGGGCGATGAGGGGAAGCCAACTAGTTGCCAAGTTCTCGTGGATTGGGGGCAGGAATGGCAATGGGGGGAGTCTGGAGAAATGGAACCTTCTATTTTACATAGATACCGAGTAGTTTTCGAACCCGAATTTACAAACGGATCATCCCCGACTTCTGTAAACTCGTCAATTCAGCATTTCAGAGGTGAAATAGAAGTTTCTGGAAGTAACTACTCCACTTTCATTGCTGGAGGTGAAGTGGAATTTATACTCTCAGAAAAACCATTTTTCGGAGATTCCATTTCCATCTCATTTTCTAGTATTGATGCCCAATGTTCTAGGACAATCAACGTGACGAACTGGAATCAACCCATTTCTGATCATGAGGTAACTAGAGAGACCAGTTGGTCAACAATGGGTTTTGAAGATGAAGTGCAAGGAATTACTTTCGATGGACGAGGGTGGCAGAAAAGAACAGGAACGATTTTGCATTCAAGCGAGCTGGGAAATGGCTCACTTTCAATCAATTTAACTGATAACTCCCGGGGAGCAGCAGTTGACCTAGAACTCGATAGAATTTGGCTGAATGAGTCATACGATGGGATGGAGCTAATCAGTCAGGACTTCGAAATGAAGGGATTCGGAGAACTATCAATAATTATGGATGAAGGCTCAGAAGGAGCAGTGATTGATGCAGTAGTCAGTGATGCATATGTGCTAAGATCATTCAAGGATGGTAAGATTTCGGAAAGAATGAGATTTGATGGGAATGGTTGGATTTCGATTAATGGAGGAGACAATGAGAGCTCTGATGGAGTCTTTGGGGAAGTATACAAGCTGTATTTCGAGACCTGGGACGATGATGGTTTCAGGAGGCTTCAAGACCTCCAAATAGAGGCAAATGCTACAGCGAGAATTTCTGGACCCGGCGAATCCTTCTCATTCGAACTTGATGATCTAATTCTAAACGAGAAGTGGGAAGAAGGAGTAAGGACAGGCCAGCTCTACAGAATCTTCGGTAGCGGTGAATTTGGATTCATTGCTTCTGAATCCCCTTACGTGGTGATGAACGGCACTATTCCTGTGATTCACATTCAATCAGAAGGTGGAGAGACAGTCTCAGATACTACGATTGTTGATGGCAATTATAGCGGCGATGTCGAAGGAACCTTCGGACTCGTTAGGCAGATTGTAGAGTCAGGCATCTTCGGGAATAATACTGGAGTTCCCTTTGAGGCGGACAAGATTAGGAACGAGTTCTGGTTGAATGTTTCTGCTTTACCATTTGGTCCAATTGATCAGGAATTTGGAGCTGAGCATAATTTGACCTACGAATACGTAGTACCTCAGGAAGACTGGCTCAATAGGACGATTCGCTACACATACGTAGAGGATAATGGCTCAGTAGAGGATGAATACCCCGAAAACTCTCCAATAGTAAACAATGCAGAGGCTCCAGAATCTAGCCCGATTTTCTCCGACCATATTTCTCGTGAAACAGGCGCATGCCCACAGATTCTGGTTCTGGGGGACTCTTTTTCACTTATTGGAAATATGGCAATGACTCTTGATGTCACGGTGGATGGATTTAGGTCAGAGATTATCGATGGCCATCAGGTTTCTGTATCTGAGTGGTTTGGGAAATATGATGACGATAGTGCAGCAAATGGGAGCACAATAAATGAGGGCCCACTTTCTGGTTTGCTAAATGAGGTCAGCAGGACCGTCAAAGTAGGGTTTGGAAGTAGCGACCAAGTTTCTTTTACTGAGTATCAGAGGGTAGACAGAATTCTCTCACCCTCAATCGTAACCTTTGACGAAAACACCCCTCCCGCACTTTCCCTAGATTCCGAATCTTCCGTTAGTTTCCGTGAAGGAATTCTGACAAATGAGGGTGGAGATGCCCATCTAGAGGTTATTATTCATGATTATGACACGGATACAAAATCTGTAGCTGTGGACTTATCCTCTATTGGCATTGGAATAGTAGAACTTTCAGACTCAGGACTCCTCGGGGATCGGGTAATACATGATGATATCTGGACCACTAGGGTTTCTCATGATGGGTTAGAATTCGGTAGTTACCCAATCACCGTGATTATGCAAGATTATTGGGTTACGGTCCAAGAGGAAGCTACTATCGAGATTTCTAACGCTCCACCTAGAATGCTTCAGATGGAATTCTCCCCAGATAATTCGTTCAGAGGCGAAATAGTAAATGTAAGTCTGATTGCCTTCGATGGCAATGGTCTGAGATCTGCCTCCGTAGATCTTCAAGGATTCGGAGGTGGGCTAATTTCTCTCCAGAGAGGAGGGGAAATGATATGGAATTGGGAACAAGAAGGAATTTCGAGAACCAGCACCGTAGAGTCCTGGTCCGGAGAATTCCAAATACCCGCTTCAATATCTCCCGGGAGGCAGAGTATCCCGATCATTTTGGAGGATAATGAGGGAGGTTCAGTATCAACACACTACCTTGCCAGTATCGCCCCGGGATCTCAGTCCAGCATGGCAGACAAGTTGACAATCGGTAATTTACCCCCATCGATTTCAAATCTTTCAATAATGGTTGAAGGTTTTGAGTCCGATCATATCATTTCTCCATTTTCTGGTAATCCAATTGAACACACTTTGGAGGTATCAGTTTCAGATTACGACGGCATTTCTTCCGTCCAAGCTAAGATTGGCCGGCTTGCTCCAATCGGTCAATCAGAAGATTGGATTCTCATGTTTGATGATGGAATCGGACCTGATAGGCATGCGAACGACGGCGTTTTTTCACTCTCTTTTTCAGCTAGGCAATCATTGAGCGAGGGAGAGATGGGCATAATGATCAGAGCCACTGATGTTTTCCAGTCTATAACTGAGGAAGGAGATCAAAGTAGGCTGGTCTCCATCGAAAAGTCGCAACAGGCTTCATCTGGACCCTCTTGGCTCTCAGACAACTCGACAGAGATTCTACTGGCATCAATCTCATTTTTACTGATTATCGGCGTAGGATCATTCTTCTACATTGTCAGGAATTCTGAGCTGGAGTAATTAATGGTGCGAGTGCCGGGATTTGAACCCGGGTTCCCACGTTGGCAACGTGGGGTGATAACCGCTACACTACACTCGCGATGCTCCTTGCAGACAACTTTTGTTTTTCTAAGCGTCGGTAGAAAGAGGCACAAGGTCCGACACAAATTTACTAATCATGTCCCTAGTTTTCCTGTATATTTCGATATCCTGTCCTAGTGGGTCTTCAAGACCCCAGTCCTTGTCTATTGGTAGGTTTGGACAACTTACGCCACAACCCATGCTGATTATCTTATCAAACTCCTCAGATTCTAAAGAATCAATTGATTTAGGGTACAACCCTGATGTTTCGATACCAACTTCCTCCAACACAGTTAGAGCATTTTCCGCGACCCCCCTGTCCTTAGGAGGGTCAGTCCCTGCAGAAACGGCCTCATGCCCCTTTTCTCTAGCTATCGCCTCTGCCATCTGGCTCCTGCAGGTGTTTCCAACGCAAACGAAGAGGATACGCACAGATGCCCCAATGTGGCCAGATTAATTAATCGATCCAATAGAGAATATTTACAAAATTAAGTATAACAACAATTCAATAACGAATCCATTCAGCGGCATACAATGGTAGACTCACCTGTATCGCACCACCCTTCCGGAACAGGGCATCAAAACGAGGAAAACGCGTCTAATGAGCAAAGAGCACAGATGGAACAGGCATACCAGCAGATGCAGAGAAAGATGCGTATTAGCAAAATGGACGAACAGATTAACCACAAAATCATGGTGCTTTCCGGCAAGGGCGGTGTCGGTAAGTCTACTGTCGCAACAGGATTGGCACTTTCTTTAGCCAAGATGGGAAAGAAGGTCGGCCTGATGGACATAGACATTACCGGCCCCAATGTCCCGAAGATGCTTGGTTTAGAGGGGGATGATTTGAACGTCGAGGAGGGTCAGATTCATCCTGCGAATGGACCCCACGGCCTGAAGGTAATCTCCATGGCATTCCTCTTGGAGGACCCTGATAAACCGGTTATCTGGAGGGGCCCGATTAAGTTGGGGGCAATACAGCAATTCATTGGAGACGTGGCATGGGGGGAATTGGACGCTCTAATTATCGACTTCCCCCCCGGCACAAGCGATGAGCCACTTACTGTAAGCCAGA
>CEQX01029043.1_pt1 | contig 14986 bp, 12 predicted proteins | sample 356261 | NCBI WGS metagenome assembly CEQX01 (sample SAMEA2621076, study PRJEB7988) | marine metagenome | isolation source: saline water (ENVO:00002010), including | reverse complement strand
AATGTAATGCTGAATCTATCTAATTCACAAGTAACTGAAATGAGAAATTCTGACTTTTCAGTAGACTTTGGATATACCAAAGAAAACCTGAGATTACCATTTAAAGTAAGAGGTAATACTATAATTCTTGATAATGAAATTGAATTCAGATTAAACTTCATAATAAGAAATACATCTACTATTCAAAGAAAAATGGACGGTGAAAATATTGTGACTAATGGTAATTATAATTTTCAATTAAGGCCTAATATTAATTATACAGTTAATAATAGAGTTAATCTTATAGTCTATTATGATAGGGTTATAAATAAGCCTACGGTCTCAAATTCATTTCCAAGATATTCTACAACATTTGGGGCTAGACTTAGACTAAGTTTAAATCAATAATTTATTAAATACTATTTTTAGAAAAATTCATTTATTATATTCGCCCATGGTACAAGAAAATTTAAAATATACTAAAGATCACGAATGGATAAGGATTGAAGATGATATTGCAGTTGTTGGAATTACAGATTTTGCACAAGGAGAGTTAGGTGATATTGTTTATGTAGAAATTGAAACTATCGATCAAAATGTTAAAATGGGTGATGTTTTTGGAACTGTAGAAGCTGTTAAAACCGTTTCAGATCTATTTATGCCAATTTCTGGTGATGTAATTGAGTTGAACGAAAAATTAGAATCTGAACCTGAACTTGTAAATAACGATCCTTATGGAGATGGTTGGATGGTTAAAATAAAATTTGAAAATAAATCAGAGTTAGATAGCTTGCTTGATGCTCAGGGTTATGAAAAACTTATCTCTTAAGTTTTATATTTATCTTATATCATCAGTTGGTTGGTTTATTTCAATTATATATTTATTAATTTTTTATTCTAATAACTCATCTGAAATATCTATTGATCATCTTGATAAGGCTATTCATTTCACTCTTTTTTTTGTTCAGGCATTTCTTATTACACAAGCAATAATCTCTTATGATAAGAGAATACAAACAAAGAATTTGATAATTATTTTTATTTTATTGATAATTTTTGGATCTATAATGGAGGTTCAACAAATTTACTTACCCATGAGAAAATTTGAATACTATGATTTATTATTTAACCTTTTAGGTATTACTTCAGGTTTATTTTGTAGTATTTATATTAAAAACTAAAATATATTTATTTAAATTTACTTGATATGGAAATTAAAAAACATCCTGAGGCTGATTTAGAAAGAAGAAGTGGACTTTTCTTAAATATTGGCTTATGCCTAAGTCTTCTACTTGTTATAACTGCTTTTGAGTGGAGATTTTATGATAGGGGCGCTGCTATGGATTTAGGTTCAATTGAAGATGATTTTGAGGATTTGATGGAGATTCCGCCTACTGAACAACCACCACCACCACCACCTGTTATTCAACAACCTGAAATTATTGAGGTTCCAGATGAAGAAGAAATTGAAGAAGAAATTGAAATAGAAATTGACGTTGAGATCACTGAAGAAACTGTAATTGAAGAAATAGTTTTTGAGGAAGCACCCGAAGAAGAAGAAGTTGATGAGATTTTTACTATTGTTGAAGATCAACCACAGCCACCTGGAGGAATGGGCGCCTTTTATAAATATGTTGCAACATCACTTAGGTATCCTGCTCAAGCAAGAAGAATGGGTATTGAAGGTAAAGTATTTGTTCAATTTGTTGTTGACAAAGACGGTTCTTTATCAGATGTTAAGGCAATAAAAGGAATAGGTGCTGGTTGTGATGAGGAGGCTGTGAGGGTTATAGCAAAAGCTAAAAAATGGTCGCCAGGGAAACAGAGAGGGAGACCAGTTAGGGTTAGAATGATACTACCAATAACCTTCAAATTGGGCTAAACTATATTATAATTTTCCTCTTTTATTTTCTCTAAATTATTTTTCATTTCAATAACTTTTTTTTGAATTGCAAACTCACTACATTTTGATCCAATTGTATTTATTTCTCTTCCAATTTCTTGACATATAAAATTTAACTTTTTACCCTGTGAAGTTTTTGATTTCATAGTTTCCTCAAACAAGTATAGATTACTTTTTAACCTATTGATTTCTTCATTGATATCTATTTTGTCAAGATAAAAAAATACTTCCTGCTCTAATCTATTTTGATCTACTTTTAATCCTTTGATATCTAATATTTTTTCTTTAAGGGCTTTTCTTTTATTCTTGATCTGTTTTTTATCAATAAGAATAATATTCTTTAAGTCTTTATGAATACTTTTAATTTTTTTTTGGAGATCTTTTAAAATAGTTTTCCCTTCTTTGACTCTATATTTGATACATGCATTTGCAGCTTTATTTATTGAATCATATATTATGTTTTGAGATAGATTAATATTTTCAGAAGCTAAAAGTTTTTCACTAAATTTCAAGGTATTGTTTAATATAATATCATCATTATGACTTCTTGCTAGTGATTTAATTTCACTATAAAGATTCTTAAATTTTTTTGAATCAATAATTTTTCTGTGATCTTTTGATTTTTCATATATAGAAATAGTAACATCGATTTTACCTCTCGTTAATTTTTTCTTGAGAATTGATCTAATTTTATTTTCATCTAATTTTATCTGTGGGGAGTTCCTTATATTAAAATCGAAAAATTTAGAGTTTAGGGATTTAATTTCAGTCTCAATTGAGTAATATTTTTTTGATATAGAGTGTCTACCGTAAGATGTCATTGATTGTACCATAATTACTAAAAACTATATCCTATGGAAAAGTGATATTTAGTACTACCTACTCTATAATCTTCAATTGGCTTAGCAATATCAAGTTTTACGTAATAATCCATAATATAAGATCTGAATCCAAAACCGTAGCTTGCGAGCCATGGGTTTTTAGAATTTTCAATTTCCGCTTGGAAAACAGATCCAGGTTCTTTTATGTACCAAGTATTAACATCATTTTTTTTACTAAATGGTGAATTAACGTTCCAAGAAGACCCTAAGTCAAAAAATCCTACAATCTGAAGGTTATTTAAAAAATTACTTTTTATTGTTCTTCCAATCATTGCCTTTGTTACGGGTATTCTTAATTCCGTATTCAATACTAAGGCTTTATAACCATCAAATTTTTTAAAGTTATAGCCTCTGAGGTTAATAAATTCTCCAAATAAAAAGTTGATATTATTAACTCCATTTGTTACATAAAGAGGATCATTTATCCCCTTTTCTTCCTTTTTACCAAATAAGGAATTATTAACTCCTCCTACTAAATATTTGTAAGGGTTATTACCAAAAGAGTTACCATAAAATATTCTGGTTGATAAAATTATATTATTTAAAATCGCTTGATGATGAATAAAATCAACTGATATATTTTTGAAACTATTCTTTTTAATATCGGAATCAAAATTTTTAAAATTAATGCGCATTTTTGATCCAACTTCTAAATTCATTCCAACCTTTTTTGTATCATCATATAATAAGTTAAGATTATAACCTATAAATTTATTTTTTTCAAAAAATAGGAATGGGGGAGGTGTATTATTAAGTACTCTGTAGTCTAAGTCATAAAATTTTGAAATTGAAATTTGAGGTGATATTTCGAATCTTAAAAAGTTTGAAATTGGATATGCAATAGTTCCTTTAATTTGATTCAATAAATATTTGTGATAGATATAATTTTCAGAATCTTCAGCATAAATTATTTTTCTATCTAAAGAAATTTTAAAGTCGATCCTATGCTTTAAATAGCTGTATTGAGAAAAAATATCTGAACTTTTCAGACTCGATAAAGGCATGAATGCCTTAGCATACAAATTATGATCCTCAAAAAGCTCAATAAAATCTGTTTCTACTTGTGTTCCAAATCCTTCGAGAGGATCTACTCTTAAAAAACTATTAAAATTATTTTTTATAAATGAATATGTGTATTCGTAGGATCTTTTACTAGTATTTTTATTATTACTTTTTTGTATGTTTTTTTGGACAGATGTGAGAACCTTCTTATCATCTTTAAACTCAAAATCTTCAGTTGTCTTAAAATTTATATTCTTTTTCCTATCTTCATCTTCATCTTGTGCTCTCTTCTTTTCGATTAAAGTATTTCTTTGGATATTGATTACTCTAGCAGTTGATGTGCTGAAATTTGATTGATCAATATCAAATTTTTCAATACTGCTAAGTCTATTAATTCCCTCAAATATAGAATTATAAGTCAATCTTTTATTAATTATATTAAAGTCATAATTAATAATATTACTTCTTAGATTTGATATTTGCTTATAACCATCCTTAGGATCATACTTATGAAGATTAAATACTCCATTCAGATCGCTGAGATAAATAAGTTCGTTCTTAGAAATACCTTTAGCTTTAATATCATTACTAATTGTTTTTGTAATTTGATGTAAAATATTTTTCGTAGTATCTAAATCATATACATAGATATTATAGTATTTTTCATCGTCATATGAATATTTTGAACTGATTATGGGTGAAGGTCTGTTTGAACTAAAAGCTATTGATGTTGAATTTGGAAAAAAAGTAGGATGGATATCATCGTACATATCATCCGTCAACTTCTTCATATTATCAGAGCTTGTACTTAGTAGGTATATATCATTCTGATTATTAATATTTCCACTTACAGCAATTAGACTTTGATTAGAATTATAGGAAAATCCACTTATTTTTTTAAAAAACTGTAATGACTTATATGTTTTCTGTTTTAATTCAGAATTGTATTTAATAATATTTATCCGGTCTCTTATGGTCTTATTATAAGCTATACTTTGATCATCTGTCCATTGTAGATAAATTAAATTACCTATGTTTTTATTTTTCAATCTATCAATAGTTTTAAACTTTTTATTTTTTTCATTATATAAAATAATTTTTTTATAATTTTTTCCCTCTGTTGAAAATACATACTTATCACTAAGGGAATTAATTTTTATATCATTGATCTTTTTATACCTATTATTTATCTCTGTGAGTGTTATTGATGAGTCATTAGGTAGTATATAGTCTCCTTTAATCTTATTATTATAAAAATTTGACCAGTTATTTATGAAATTATTAAATGATAAACCCAAGGAACTTGCAATTGCTTTTTCTGGGTTTCTGATAATTTTTGTAAGGTTTATGATATTTGAAATGGATCCTTTCCCATATGTTACTGATATATAGTTCCAAATACTTTGTCCTACATATCCTGATTTTATTTCAGTAATCTTTTTTAATTTTTTTTTGTTTTGAGTGAGAAAATAATCTCTGATGACATTATCCATCTCAATATCCCACCCGTATCCTAGAAATTTTGCAGCTCCCTCTGAAAACCAATTTGGAATTGATCTAAAAGAAGATATTTTACCAAATCTTTTGGTAAGACTAATATTTCCTCTCATTAAATCATTTATTAAAACTTTTGAAAATTTGTAATCAAGATTTTTTTTAAAGGAGTGAATATTATTTTCAAAAGAAATTTTAAATTGGATTTTATTATTGTAGTTAGTATTAGTATTTAAGTATTTATCAGTTTCGTTTATTCCAATGTTAGACTGATTCATATCACTTTCCGAATTAAAAATAAACACTTTTGTTTTAGTATAAGGTTGATGTCCAACAAGGCTTGTCATTCTAGAAAAGTTATTTTCTAGGTGTTCAGAAGCAATCCTTTCAACTTGCTCGTTATTTGAATTGTAGTATATTTCAAAATTATTTGTATGAATAACATTCCATTTAAATGATTTATATTGAATTCTATTTTTTCCAATATTATTATAGAAGCTATTCTGCGAAAAAACTTTAAAATTTAAAAAACCAAAAAGAAGTATAAGTAAATATTTCACAATTAAAATTACGATTTGAATCTATCTATGTTTATATCTTTCTCTATAATATTATTATTTTCAATGTTATTATATAATATTTCTGAGCAGTATGGTGCTTGGCTCACACCTTTTGAACCAAAACCATTCATAATATAAAGATTTTTTAATAGTGGATGTCTTCCAATTACTGGTCTTCTGTCTGAAGTAGATGCCCTAATACCAAATTTTTTATCTTTTAATTTAAATTTTTTATCAGTTATTTCTTTGATTTTGGATAAAAGAGAACCAATGCCCATATTTTTATAACTATTTTCATATGTTGATCCAACATGATAATTATTTTCTTTTAACGGTAACATAGTAATCCCCTTATTTATAATATTTTTAGTTTTAAATATAGACTCAATAAGAATACTATTACCAGAAAGTTCTTTGAGTGGAAGAAATGAAAAATATTTACTATTTTTTTCATCAATTCCAGTACACATCACAATTTTATTGCTATTAAAATTTCTCATCTTTACTCTTTTTCTATCTATTATAAATGAATTGTTAAATTCATACTTTTTATAACGATTTAATCTTTTAAAATATTTTCTAGTTTCATTAATAAATTTGTTAACATCAATATGTCCACAATTTGTAGTTAGAACTCCATTTGAAGATCTTTCTTTTATATAATCTTTATAGTTATTATTTGATAATCTAGCATCCCAATTATTTTGATCAGCATCATTTTTAAAAGGTCTGTATATATCTTTCTTATATAGGATTTTAGTTTTAATTTTTTTTTCTACTTTCACATAGAAATTTTCTAAACATTCAAATAATTTTTCAACATTCCATGTCTTTGTATGTCTTCTTCCAGTAATTGGGTTATAAATCCCAAGAGCGGCAGATGAAGCACAATTTTTCTTCTCAGAATTAAGAATTATGAAAGATTTATCATTGAAATATAAATTCCATGCAAAACAGGACCCTGCTATACCTTGACCAATTACTATAAATTCTATTTTTTTTGACATTTATTTTAATATCAATATTATTAATCCAAATTTGCAAATAAAAAAACTAATGCTTGAAATAAAATCATTTACTTTCAATGACTATCAGGAAAATACTTATATCGTATCCGAAAACGGAAAGTGTATTATAATCGATCCAGGAAACTATCAAACATATGAAAATAAGGAAATTAAAGATTATATAGATGATTTACGTTTAATACCGCAAAGCATTTTAATTACCCATTGTCATATCGATCATGTTTTAGGAATTGATTTTTTAGTGAAAGAGTTCTCAGTAAATGTTTACATACCTGAATCAGAAATTAATTTATATAGAGATATTGAAAATTATGCCCCTTTATTTAATTTAGAGAAGTATAATCATTTTAGTAGTATTAAGTTTCTAGATTTATCCAAAAAAATAATATTTGAAAACCAATCAATAAAATTATTAAATCTTCCTGGTCATTCACCAGGTCATGTAGGTTTCTATTTTATTGAAAAAAATTTATGTTTTAGTGGCGATGTAATTTTTAAAAATTCAATTGGGCGTACTGATCTACCTGGTGGTAATTACGATACTTTGATCAGTAGTATTAAAAATGAGTTATTTTTATTAGATGATTCTTTAAAAATTTATCCAGGTCACGGACCAGCAACAACAATTTTTGATGAAAGAAAAAATAATCCTTTTTTAAATTGAAAAATAATATTCCAAATTTTATTACCATATTAAACCTTATCCTTGGGCTATTAGCGATATCTTTTTTATTCCAAGGTCTATATACTGATTTAATAATATTTATGGTTTATGGCTGCTTATTATTAGATTTTATGGATGGGTTCATAGCTAGAAAATTAAATTCTACTTCAGCTTTTGGGAAGCAAATTGACTCACTTTCTGATTTAGTTTCATTTGGAGTTCTTCCAACTTTTGTAATTTTTTTGTGGATTGATGCAAATTCATCTACACCTAATCTAAAATATTTTTCATTTTTAATAATGGTGTGCTCCGCTGTAAGACTTGCAAAATTTAATGTTAATGATTCAAATCAATTATCCTTTACTGGCTTGCCAACCCCGGCCAATGCATTTTTTTTTATTTCACTAATATATTATTCAAGTTGTTATAATTTGCCCTTTTCTCTATTGGGATACTGTAGTTTTTTATCTGAAGCCTTAACTGATAAGATTCTTATATTTCTTATATTTCTATTTTCATATTTAATGATTTCTGATATTCAGTTTTCATCTCTAAAATTTAAAAACTACTCTTTTAAAGATAATCTAGAAGCTTACCTTTTGATTTTTATCACGCTTTTTATTTTTTTCTCTTTTGGCTTCGAGTTAATATTCTTGATAATTGTGCCATATGTATTAGTATCAATTTTCAGATCGTTAACAATAAAAAAATAAATCAAAATAATATTCTCTAACATGAGTTAATAAATGTAATATGAGTAACTATAGTTTTATATTGTATTTATTATTCCAATGTTTAATTGTTGTTGATGGTTTTTCAAATAACTCAATATTGAATTCGGGTAGTTGGTATAAAATAGGTATCATAAAGTCAGGTGTTTATAAGATAGACAAAAACTTTTTAATTCAAAATAATATAAATGCCGAGAATATTAATCCACTTACTATTCAAGTATTTGGTAGTGGTTATAATGGTCAGATTCCCCAATTGAATTCAAAATCGAATTTATTTCAGCCCCATGAACTAAATGTTATGTTTAATGGAAACGAAGACACAAATTTTGATGATGAGGAAAGCATATATTTTTATCTTCAGTCATCTGACAAAATCTATTATGATTCTCTAAATAAAATAATGGATTCTGAAAAAAATATATACACAGACACAGCTTATTATTTTATTACTTTTAATACTAATGAAAGTAAAAAAATTAAAAAAAAGATAAATAATATCAATTTTACGAATGAGAGAAATAATGCATTTTTTTATTACCATCATGAGGAAGACATCTATAGTATAATTCAATCAGGTAGAGAATGGTTTGGTGATATTTTTTCAGGTGGAGACCAAAAAGAGATAGAATTATTTGAGTTTAATGAAAATTTAGACTTTAAAATTAAGATAGATTTAGTATCACGTTCAACGGTTGATTCTAGATTTAATATAACCTTTAATGATAATAGTATTTCAGAAATTGTAATGGATAAAATCGAAGATCAGATTTATGGTGAAAAATTTATCCACACATCAAAAAATTTTAATAAAAAATTCTTAAATCAACAAAGTAATATCCTTAAGATAATATATGCAGGAGATAATTCAGCAATTTCATACTTGGACAAAGTAAAAATTAATGCCTCAATACCTTTAAAATATAAAGGGAAACAAGCCTCATTCTACACAGCTCATAATTCAGTTTCTTCATTTACAAAATATAAAATTGATTCTGATGAGAATATATATGTTTGGGATATTACTGATCCATATAGTGTTGAGGAATATGAGGTTAATAAGTTACCAGAAAATTATTCAGTTATTATTGATGACAGATTTCATTCAAATAATATCCTATTTTCATCTAATGATATCCCTTATCCAATCTCATTTGAATCAATTTCCAATTCTAATATTTTAAATCATAATAATCCTGATTTATTAATTATCACTCACCCCTTATTTGAATATGATGCTTTAAGAATTAAGAAATTAAGAGAACAAAATGATGGTATGGCAGTTTCTCTTGTAACCGTTGACAATATTTATAACCAATTTTCATCTGGGAATCAGGATGTCTCAGCTATCAGAAATTTTATAAAATATATATATAATACTTCTAATAAAAATCTTAAATACGTACTGATCTTTGGGGATTGTTCCTACGACTTCAAGAATAGAGTTCCAAATAATACCAACTTTATTCCAATCTATCAGTCTTATAATTCATCAAATAATATTTATAGTTACTCATCAGATGATTATTACGGTTTTCTTGAAGAAAGTGAGGGTATATGGATTGAGAGTTCATCAGGTGATCATACTCTAGATGTGGGAGTTGGAAGAATACCTAGTAAAAATTTAAATGATTCTAAAGGATATGTAGATAAGTTAATTCGATATTCGAGTCAAGACCAGTTAAAAGGTGAGTGGAAAAAGAATATATATCTAGTAGCTGATGATGGTGACAATAATGTTCACCAAAATGATGCCGAAAATCATTTTCAATTATTGGACAGAGAAAGAGGAGATTATGATGTTAAAAAAATATACTTAGATAATTTTATTCAAAATATTGAAGATGGAGTTGTAACATCGTCTCAAGCAAAAAATAAGTTAAATTATGCAATTGAGGATGGATCATTTATTCTGAATTATATTGGTCATGGTAATGAGTTTTTATGGACGGAAGAAAAAATACTTGACGAAAACTCAATTTATTCTTGGAAAAATAGGATCAAGCTTCCTTTATTCTTAACGGCTACTTGTGAATTTGGAAAATTTGATGATCCTCTTATTACTTCTGGTGGGGAGTTACTTTTAAATAAAGATGACGGTGGTGCGATAGCTTTACTTACAACAACAAGACCAGTCTTTTCTCAAACTAATTATAGAGTAAATAATCAATTTTATAAAAATGTATTTACCGTTGAAAATGGAAGATACTTAAGGTTAGGTGAAATTTTTAGAAGGACTAAAAATAAAAGTTTGAGTGGTGCGATCAATAGAAACTTTTCTTTGCTGGGTGATCCATCTCTTCAATTGTCTTATCCTAAATATGATATTGTTGTTGATAGTATCGATACATTAAGGGCAACAGGTAAAAAGGAAATTACTGGAAAAATTATCAATATAAATAATGAGTTGGTAAGTAGTTATAATGGGAATATTTATATAACTATTTATGATAAAATATCTTCAAAATATACTCTTGGAGATGAAAGCGATCCTTATATGTTTAAAGAGTGGGATAATATTATTTATAAAGGAATTTCATCTGTTTCTAATGGTGAGTTTAATTTCGAGTTTATTGTACCAAAAAATATTAAATATACTTTGGGAACTGGAAAAATATCAATGTATGCTATAGATACCTTAAATTATAGTGAAGCGTTGTCTTATTCGAATTTTTTGATTGGAGGCACATCGGAGAATAATGTAGAGGACAATAGGCCTCCAGATATAGATATTTTTATTGATTCTTATAAATTCAAATCAGGTCAAACAGTTTCAAAAAATCCATTATTAATAGTTGATCTATTTGATCTAAACGGAATAAATATTACAAATACAAATAATTTTCATACAATGAGAGCAATAGTTGATGATTCAATAACAATAGCTCTTGATAATTATTTTACAAATAATATTGATGATTACCAAAGAGGTGTTATTAGGTATCCACTAGAAAATCTAATAAGTGGTAAGCATAAAATAGAAATTAAAGTTTCTGACAATTACAATAATTTATCATCTAAGACAGTTGTATTCATTATTGATAATGAAAACAAACTAAAAATAGATAATCTTATAAATTATCCTAATCCATTTACTGACTTTACAACTTTTAGTTTTGATAATGGTGAGTTTGAAGAACCACTATCAATTAATTTAAATGTATATGATTTGAGAGGTAATATTGTATATAACTATGAAAATATATATGAATTTTCACCTGAGAAAATTGATAATATAATATGGGATGGAAAGGATTTGAATAATTATCCTTTGCCTCAAGGTATTTATATTTATAAATTGCACGTTATAAATTTAAATAATAACGCTTCAATTCTTTTACATAAAAAACTATTCAAGAAAAAATGAGATTTTTCACTATTATTTTATTTATTTCAATTAATCAAAATCTATTTTCACAAGTTGGAATTCTTAGTGGTCAAGACACCTCGAGGAGGCCAATAATTACTGCTGTTCCTTTCTTATTAATATCTCCTGATTCTAGGGGCTCAGCTATGGGGGAAACTGGAGTAGCGACATCGCCAGATGCTAATTCGATTCACTGGAATAATGCTAAGCTATCATTTATTGATAAGAAATATGGTTTTGGTCTCTCTTATGTTCCTTGGCTGGGAAAAATTGTTGATGATATGTCAATCTCTTATCTTTCTGGATTCTATAAAATTGATGAGGTTCAGGCTGTGGGTTTAACAATGAAATATTTTGATTTAGGAGAAATTCAGCTTACAGATAATCAGGGTCTTTCTCTTGGTATTGAAAACCCAAAAGAATTGAGTTCAGCATTTACTTACTCGAGAAAACTAACAAATAATTTATCTTTAGGAGGAACTGCAAGGTATATTTGGTCAAACCTTACAGGTAGTATTTCAAACTATTCGGACGCAAAAGCTGGGAATAGTTTTTCTGTAGATTTAGGATTTTACTATAATAAAGAAATAACAATTACTAATAGAACATCTGAATTATCTTTTGGAACACATATTTCTAACATTGGAGGAAAAATTACTTATGGAAGCTCTAAAAGTTTAGATTTTATACCAGCTAATTTACGTTTTGGCACATCTCTTAAAACCTTTTTAGATCAGTACAATTCTATTACACTAGCATTTGATTTAAATAAATTAATGGTTCCATCACCTCCAATATATGAAATTGATCAAAATGGTGAATATGTAATTGACCCTATAACAAATGAACCAAAAATTTTAAAGGGAAAAAATCCTAATAGGTCAGTTTTAAGTGGTATGTTTTCCTCATTCTCTGATGCTCCTGATGGTTTTAATGAAGAAATTAAGGAAATCACATTTTCATCTGGCCTTGAGTACTGGTACAGAGACTTTTTTGCTCTAAGGAGCGGATATTTTTTTGAAAATAGAGATAAAGGTGGTAGAAGGTTTATTACACTTGGTGCAGGTATCAAATATAATAATCTTGGTGTCGATTTTTCCTACCTTTCAACAATAGATAACGATCACCCTCTTGCTGAAACTATGAGATTCTCCATCTCATTTCTATTTGATAAAGATGAATCTTTTGATGTTTCTGGAAATTAATTGGTTATTGTAATACCTATTTTATTAATTCCATTTAATTCATTTTTTCTCATTGAATGTTTAACTAAAAAAGTATATTCGGAATTAATCAGCATATTATCAGCTTCTAATATGACGGAATCTTTTACAAAATATTGAAAAGTTCCTGAACCTAGCGGATACCCATACTTTTTTTCAAATAGTTGATATTCAACCATTCGTGAATTAATAATATTTTTATTAGAGTCTAAAAGAGAATATGAGGTATAAAAATTTTGAAAGGGATAATCATTATTGTATGATAAACTTAAATTGAATTTTAAATTTTCTTGAGTTTTATTTTTGAAATTAAAAACGATAGATGAATCTGCATACCAAATATTATCTCTAAATGTGTAGTAGTTACTATAAACAGTATTGTTTTGACATGAAAAAAATAAACTCAAAAAAGATATTAAAATGACTAATCTCATAATAATTTTTAAATTAAATCTTTACCTATATCTCTTCTAAAATATTTATTTTTCCAAGATATATTATTAGCAATTATATATGATTTTGAGAGTGCATCTTCAATTGTTTTGCCAAATCCTGTAGCGGCAAGGACCCTTCCTCCATTACTTTCTATCTTTCCTTTATTATTTTTGGTCCCAGCATGAAAAATTTTAGATTCATCAATTTCTTCTAGGTTAGTTATTTCATCACCCTTTTCATATGAATTAGGGTAACCATTAGAAGCAAGAATTACAGTTGAAACAAATTTATTTAATGGTTTAATTTTTATTTTATTAAGTTCTCCGTCAATACATTTTATAATTACTTCAAGCAGATCATTTTCAATTCTTGGAATTACAACTTGAGTTTCCGGATCACCCATTCTAACATTATACTCAATAACATATGGTTCTCCACGAACATTCATTAGACCAATAAATAAGAAACCTTTGTATTCTATTTCTTCAGCTTGAATTCCCTCTATTGTTTTCTTTATAATTTTTTCTTCTACTTTTTTTAAGAAGGTCTCATTTGCAAAGCTCACTGGAGATATGGCTCCCATTCCACCAGTATTTGGACCAGTGTCTTTTTCACCTATTCTTTTATAATCTTTTGCCTCTGGAAGCATAATATAATTTTTACCATCAGTTATCACAAAAACAGATAACTCTATCCCATCAAGAAATTCTTCTATCAAAACATTTTTACTGGCATCACCAAACTTTTTGTCAATCAACATACTATGAAGTTCTTTGATTGCTTCATCTTTATTGTCAATAATTAGTACTCCTTTCCCAGCAGCTAATCCGTCAGCTTTAAGAACATATGGAGGAGATAAACTTTTGATAAACTCAACACCATTATCAAATGTCTCTTTTGAGAATGTCTTCGATGCACCACATGGGATATTATTTCTAAACATAAAATCTTTTGAAAAGTCTTTACTACCTTCTAGCTGAGCACCTTTTTTACTAGGTCCAAATATTTTTATATCATTTAAATCCTTATCATTATTTATAAAATCGACAATTCCATTAACTAAAGGATCTTCAGGACCAACTATTACTAAATCTATTTTCTTATCTAAAATAAAACTTTTAACATCATGGAAATTATTTATGTCTATATCAACATTGGTTCCAATTTTATCAGTTCCTCCATTACCTGGCGCTATATATATTTTATCACATAGACTACTTTTTGAAATTTTCCATGATAGGGCGTGCTCCCTTCCTCCAGAACCTAATATAAGAATGATCATAACTCAAAAATATTATTAATAAATTTATATTTACTTATTAAAAATAAATAAATGAAAAAAGTTGCAATAAGTGGTTATTTTGATCCTATTCATGTCGGTCACTTAGAATATATTAGTCTCTCGAAAAAACTTGGAGATTATCTGATTGTTATAATTAACAACAATCATCAGTGTGTTCTAAAAAAAGGAAAACACTTCATGGATGAGAACGATAGAGCAAAGATACTAGAAGCAATTGAAGGTGTTGACGAAGTATTTATCTCAATAGATCAAGATAGGACTGTATGCAAAAGTCTTGAAAGAATCAGACCAGATATCTTTACTAATGGTGGTGATAGGCATAATAAAGAAATTCCTGAGGCTGTAGTATGTAAAAAATATGGGATTGAATTACTTGATGGTCTTGGAAAAAAAATTAGAAGTAGCTCAGACCTTAC
>CEQX01021435.1_pt1 | contig 14994 bp, 3 predicted proteins | sample 356261 | NCBI WGS metagenome assembly CEQX01 (sample SAMEA2621076, study PRJEB7988) | marine metagenome | isolation source: saline water (ENVO:00002010), including | reverse complement strand
CCATTGCTGGAACTAACCCTCATGTGGTTACAATTACAGACGACGAGAATACAGAATTTTCTTTCTCAACAGTGGCTCAATTAGTTTCAGAAAATGCTGGCAACGCTACGATAACAGTAACTAGAACGCAAAGTAACGGAACAGCGACAGTAGATTACGCTACTAGCGATGTAACTGCTACTGGAGATATAGACTACAGCCGACAGGCAAGCGGCACAGTAAGTTTTGCAGATGGGGCCTCTTCAGAAACAATATCGATTCCAATTATAACCGATAAAATTAATGAGTTGAGTGAAACATTCACTGTAACTCTATCTAATCCATCTTCACAATATGGAACTTCGAGTTTAGGGGCTAACAATTCGCATGTAGTTACAATAACAGACGATGACACTACAGTAATAAGTTTTGAAGGGACGACATCTTCAGTAACAGAGGCAAACACCACTCTCAACATAAGAGTTAGTAGAAGTAAAGCAAACGGAACTGCAACGGTAAATTATTCTACAGGAAATTTAACAGCATTGGGCGGTGAAGATTATACGGCGGTAGCAGTTGGACTTCTAAGTTTTGCAGACGGAGAGTCTTTTAAGGATATTGCAATAACAATTTCTGGAGATTCGAAAAATGAAGATGATGAAACCTTTACAGTAACTTTAGATTCTGCTAGTGCTGAATTTGGCAGTATAAGTATCAATCCGAGCTACAGAGTCCACACAGTAACTATTACTAATGATGATGTATCAAATTTTTCTTTTGCATCTGGAACTTCATCAATAGTAGAAGACACCACCACGATAAACATTACAGTTAACAGAAGCGACTCTAATGGAACAGCAACAGCATACTATACAACTAGTGATGTAACTACTCTTGCTACTGTAGATTATACCCCAAAAACTGGAACAGTAACCTTTGCAGACGGAGTAAGCACTGGAACAATATCTATAGATATTCTCGGGGATTCTGAAAATGAAGATGATGAAACCTTTAATGTTACTTTAACTGACGCCGTTTCTCAGTATGGAGCTTCTGCAATAATAGGAACCAATCCTCATGTAGTCACGATTACAAATGACGATGCTTCAACTTTAGGCTTTGTTATTGCGAGTTCTAATGCCGCTGAACCTTCTTCTGGAACTAGTACTCACACCATAGGGGTTCATAGAACAGATTCTAACGGAGCAGCTTCTGTCGATTACGCAACGGGCGGAGGAACTGCTACAGCAGGTGTGGATTACACCGCCAGCAGTGGCACTTTAAATTTTGCAGATAAGCAATCATTTGCTGAAATTAATATAACAATAGCATATGACGGCAGTACAGAAACTCCAAATGAAACTTTTAACGTAACTTTATCTAATATAACTTCAGTTGGAACTACTTCTTTCGGTGATAATGTGCATGTAGTTACAATATTGTCGCATGATACAAACCAAATATATTTTCAGACCCCCAGCTCAACAGTAACAGAAGATAATACTACACATACAGTAAATGTTGTAAGGTCAGACGATACTAGCTCTGCAACCGTTGACTTTGCTACAGGGGGAGGGACGGCTGTTGCCGACTCCGATTACACAGCCACCAACGGCCAGTTATCATTTGGCGTAGGGGAAAGCTCTAAAACTATTTCTGTACCCATCTTAGAAGATTCTATAAATGAAGACAGTGAAACTTTTGAGATTACCTTATCTAACCCTAGCGTTGGCTCAACAATAGTATCAACTAATCCTCACGTTGTTACGATATCAGATGATGATGTTACTAATATATCTTTTGCTAGCCCAAGTCAGTCTGTATCTGAAAATGCTGGTAGTGTAACAGTAAACTTAAATAGAAGCAATACTAATGGTTATGCAATAGTAAATTGGACTACAAGTAGCAGTACGGCCTTAGACGGTTCAGATTTCACAGGGACGAGCAGCGGAAAAGCAATCTTTTCTAACGGACAAAGCTCTGCCACCATAGCCATAGTCGTTCCAATTATCGATGATTCGATAAATGAAGACAGTGAAAACTTTCACATCACTTTATCTAACCCAGAATCACAGTTTGGCACAGCATCTATCACAGGAACAAATCCAGCTACAATTACAATTACAGATGATGATGCTTGTGAGGTATCTTTTGAAAACGCGACATCCTCTGTATCTGAGGGTGGGACTTCTCATACAATAAATGTAAAAAGAAATAATACTGGCGGCAATTTAACAGTTGATTACGCAACAAGTAATGGAACAGCGATAGCGGGAAGTGATTATACATCCACTTCAGGAACTTTGTCCATTGGCCCCGGAAATGATTCGGCTAGTATAACCGTAAACATTACTCAAGACTCAATCAACGAAAACAACGAAACATTTGTAGTTACATTATCGAATGTTTCTATTGATATTGGAAGCGCAACAATAACAGGCGCTACGCACGTAGTCACAATTAATGAAGATAGCGATACTTCAAATATATTTTTCAACACCGCCACTTCATCTATAACCGAGGCCGCCACCACCGTTTCGGTTGAAGTGAAAAGAAGTGATACTAACGGAACGGCTACAGTAGATTATGCTACTAGTGATGTAACTGCAACTGCTGGTTCAGATTACGTGGGGATAGCTACTACTACTCTAAATTTTGCAGATGGTGTAGATACAGCAACAATATCTGTCAGCGTTTCTCATGATACTACAAATGAAAATAACGAAACATTTGAAATACAACTTTCTAATCCGACATCTCAGTTTGGAACTGCATCTATAACCGGAAGCAATCCTCATGTAGTTACAATTGCTAACAATGACGTTTCAAACATATCTTTTGATACAAATTCGCAAACTGTAGCTGAGAGCGTGGGAAGCGTTAGTATTACAGTAAACAGGAGCGATACTAATGGAACAGCTACAGTAAACTACAGCACAAATTCTGACACGGCAACTTCAACTAGCGGAGACTACACTAATACTTCAGGAACTTTATCTTTTGATGATGGTCAGGCTACCAAGACAATAACCGTACCGATTATAGATGATTTAATAAATGAAGATAGCGAAACTTTTAGTGTAAGCTTGTCCTCGCCAACCTCTCAATATGGAGCGGTAGCAATAACAGGAACAAATCTTCACACGGTTACAATTACTGATAATGATGCATCAACTATATCTTTTGACAGTGCAACTTCTACACGCACCGAGGCTGGTGGTACTTTCAACCACACAGTAACAGTTAGTAGAACACTTACTAATGGAACAGCTTCAGTAGCTTTTGCTACGTCTGACGGCACGGCTGTGGCGAGCTCCGATTATACTGAAACAATTGGAACTTTAAATTTTGGTGATGGTGAAGCCTCCAAAACAATAACTATACCCATACTTGGGGACTCTATAAACGAAGCCGATAAAACATTTAATGTAACTTTATCTAGCGCGACTTCTGAATTTGGCAGCATATCAATTTCTGGAACAAACCCTCATGTAGTTACAATCATAGACGATGATACAACAACGATATCGTTTACCTCTGGGACAAGCTCTGTTACTGAAGCTAATACTGCTCATACGGTAAATGTTACTAGAAGTAACACGACTGGGACAGCTTCAGTTCAATATACCACTAGCGATGATACAGCAGCGGCTGGCTCTGATTATACCGCGGTTGGGCCGGGAACGATAAACTTTGCAGATGGTGTAAGCAGCGCGACCATATCTGTAGACATTCTTGAAGATACCGCGTATGAAGGGCCGCAAACATTTAATATAATTTTATCCAATCCGGTTGCTCAGTTTGGTGGCGTTGCAATTTCTGGAGAAACTCATGTTGTTACTATTTTAGATGATGATTCTTTAGTTATAGCTTTTGATTCTGCTACATCTTCAGTCACCGAAGGTACAAGCCCTCATACAGTAGCGGTTAGTAGAACTAGTTCAGCTGGGACAGCTTCAGTAGACTTTGCTACAAGCGCTGGCACAGCCTTGGTTGGCTCTGATTTTTCCACGTCTAGTGGAACTTTAAGTTTCGCTGATGGAGAAACTACTAAAAATGTATCTATAATTATAGATAATGACGTTGTAAATGAAGACTCTGAAAATTTCACAATAGCTTTATCAAACCCAGCAGCAGAACATGGGAGCGTATCTTTAGGAACCAGCTCTCACACTGTTACAATCGTAGACAATGATACAACAGAAATATCATTTTCAGCAGACAACTCTTCAGTAGCTGAAGGTAGCACTACACACTCAATAACTGCTACTAGAAGTAAAACTAATGGCACTGCCTCTGTAAACTATGCCACTTCTAATGGTACAGCTACAGCAGGCTCTGATTATACGGGCGTGGTAACTGATACGCTAAACTTCGCAGATGGAGAATCAACCGCTACCATAAATATAACAATACTGGGGGATTCTGTAAACGAAAATGATGAAACGTTTGTCGTAACCTTGTCTAGCCCATCAACGCAATATGGAAGTTCGGCATTAGGAACTAGCACGCACACTGTTACGATTACAAACAATGACGCCTCTGAAATCTCCTTCGCTTCCTCAACCAGTTCTGTATCTGAAAGCGCAGGGACCGCTTCTATCACGGTCAATAGAACTGACACAAACGGAACGGCAACAGTAAATTACTCAACCTCTGATGACACAGCTACAGCAGGTTCCGATTATACTGCGGTAACAAATGAGCTTTTAAGCTTTGCTGATGGAGAAGGTTCTAAAACTATAACTGTAAACATAACCAGCGATACTACAAATGAAAATGATGAAACATTTAAAGTACATTTAGCAAATCCAACATCTCAATTTGGCTCTATTTCTTTGGGGTCAACTCATACTCATACAGTTACGATAACAAATAATGACTCATCGGTCATTTCTTTTTCGTCTTTGACTTCTTCAGTGTCAGAAAGCTCGAGTCCGCACTTAATACAAATTCAAAGAACTGATTCGAACGGTAGCGCAACGGTAGATTACGCTACAACAGGCGTAACTGCAACTGGAAATGTTGATTATAATGAACTGAGCGGAACAATAACGTTCCCAGATGGACAGAGTTCGGTCGATATATCTTTAAGTATAACATCAGATACTTTGAATGAAGATTCTGAAACACTTCAATTAACTTTATCTAATGCCACTTCTGCGGTTGGAAGTATATCTATACACGCAGACGACACTCATACAGTCACTATAACAGATGATGATGTAACGGAAATTTACTCTTCTCCATATTCATCTGCAATAAATGAAACTCAAGCAGGTACATTTGTTCACACTATAACCATCTATCGAAATCGTACTAACGGCACTGCCTCCGTAGACTACGCTACTAGCGATGTAACAGCAACTGCTGGCTCAGATTATGTGGCAATACCTCTTACTACTCTGAATTTTGCAGATGGTGAAAGTACCGCAACTATATCTATACAAATAAATGGAGATACTACAAACGAAAGCGACGAAACTTTTAATTTAACTTTATCAAACGCAACCGCTCAGTATGGCAGTGTAACGCTAACTAATGCGGCTGGAGCTAGCGTCTCTAGCTTTGTTCATTTAGTAACAATTACTGATGATGACCCTACGGAAATTTCTTTTAACACTGCAAGCAGCACGGTAGTTGAAAGTGCTGGAAGCGTCTCTATAAGAATAGATAGAAGTAAAACGAGAGGAACAGCGACGGTAAATTACGCAACCTCAGACATATCGGCGGTGGATGGAGATGATTACACAGGCATCTCCGGGCAATTGCAATTTAATGATGGGGATGCATTTGGAACATTAGTTATTAATATTACTGCCGATGGGGTAGCTGAAGGAAACGAAACTTTTAGTTTAAACTTAACATCGCCTACTACGCAATTTGGCACAATAGACATTGCAGGGGCCTCTAGTCACATAGTTACAATTCTAGGAGAAGAGATTACAGGTGCTCCTCAAACTATGAGCAATGCTCTTCATTTGCACGGAAGAACATTAGGCTTTTCTTACAATAAAAAATACCTTGGAGAAATGCTAGGTAATTACGGTTCAGTAAAAACCATAAACTTTCAAGGCTACACAAGCCAAATGACCGGCGATGGAGCTAATTCTGATATTAAGGGCGTTTCTGAATCTTTCACTGATATTAATAGTATAATTGCATCTGCAAGCGATGACTTAACAAGTACATTTGTCATAAATGGAATAAACATTGGTCGCGGAAGAATAACATCTTTAGACTTTTCTGATAATGTTAACCCAATACAATCTACTTCATATGGCATTACTTTAGAAATATATGATGATTTAGTTGAAAATGTAGAAAGTGCATTTGCGGCAGAATTTGCTTCTCAAGATAATATTTATCCTACTAATAATTTTGGTATACAATCATACGATAGTCAATATATAGAAGATATATCAGAAGACTTTTCGTTTCAAAAAGATGAAGGCGGCTCTTTTTCATATGAGCATTCGTTTAACGTAAAGTATGTTTCGGGTCACCATGCAGACTTAGTTTCTCACGCTCAAAATTTAGCAAATATAATATTAAACCCTGCCGCCTCAACCAGACCAAACTTCCCATTTAACGATGACTTTGCCGCGGCGGTTTCCGCAGATGGAATTACTGACTTTAGAAATGCCTATAATGATTCAATAGTTGAAGCGGGGCAACATAGATTTGATGAAACTTATGACTTAGTAAATGCTGATTTTAGATTTGTTAGAAAGTTTAAAACTTTTGGCAGTAAATCAACGGATGTATCGAACCAGCACTCAAGAAGTTTAACTTTAGGTGAAGACGGACACGCCTCTGTAACAGAAAACGGAACTGTAGATGCTTTTGAAGCAAATGACACTGAAAACTTTAATAATGAAGTAGATACAATCGTGGCAGCATCTTATACCAGATGTAATGACTTTTGGAAGGCTAGTCAGGGAAATTTGGCTCGTACGGATAATGCGAACTCAAACAATAAAGGCGGAACAATATCCATTACAAGCGATTTATATACTCAATACGTTAGTTATGGAAGAAATGTTGACCCACACAATGGTTCCCTCACTTATACTATCACATATACAAATAACCCTAGATATACTGCCAATGGGATAAAAGAATTCTCTTTGAGTATAAACGAAAACTTTGAAAATAGTTCTTTATCTATATCAGAAAATGGAACTATTAGGCCTTACGGCAATGTTGCAATAGATTACGATAAAGGCTTCGACAATAGCACAAATGCTGCTTCGGCACTCACCGCAGCAGATTCAAGAATAACGGCAGAGTTTTCATCTTATTTGAATTTAGCTTTAGATGATTCTGTTAGGGGTTGGAGAACTTACTCTCATAAGGATGAGGTATTAAAAAGAACTAGTTATAATATAAGTTATCCAAAATTTGGAAAAGTAATTACATACTCAGCAGAGTATTCTTGTGACGGAAGCTTTTTGAGCCCCGCAGATACTGCCGCTCTTGGACTACACTCGATAAATGTCGAGCATTCTGACAATACCCCGAATGTAATGAAGCAAGGATATTTAATCCCACATAATGGAGAAATAATACAAACCAGAAAACAAACAACCATAGGCACTAGAGATATTTCAGTCACAGCACAAAGGGTTAGAGATGCTAATTACTTAACAAATCCCCCAGATTTATCATCTACAAGCCCTGCAATTAGCCATTTAAAAGACATTGCTTTCGTCATGGTAAAAAGAATTCCTCTTAGCTATAGAGATTATTTAGTAAATGATATTTACATAAGTGACTATAATTATAGCTTCGACTCAGAAACTGGGCAAATTTCATTAAATTTACAAGCCTCATTTACTATGGCTAGTGTAGATACTAATGGGGGCAATAACACTATTAAGCCAAAAAGGTATAGGGTTTAAATATGGCGCAAGGTGATGTAACAATATTTTATAATAGTAAAAATATCAATCAGGTTGTTGACTCTGATGGTGTTACAGTCTTACGTACTCACCCAGTCCCTATGGTCTCCCTTTCTAAGGAGATGATTACTTACGGCGCTAGACACGCTCAAAAAGGCTCCATTTCGTTACAAGGCCAAATAACTGGCGAAGGCATGAGTACCTTACTTGGAGATGTTGACCATTTAATTGGCAAGTTTCTAAATGGCTTCAAAAAATTTGAGATAATTGAAGAGGGCGAAACGCCAGATGCGCTAACTTCAATTTTTTCTGTAGACCATTGTAAATTTGAATCTTTAGATTTAGCCGAAGGTGTGTTCGATGGTCTGGTGGAATATACTATAAATTTATCTTATTACGACCAATTTGAGAGTGGTAAAAATGGAATAATAAACCCAACTGAAACAATTAGTTTTTCTGAAGGTGAAGATGGCGTTATAAGCGTAACTTGGGAGCTTTCCGCTCAAGGCATTACAACCACGACAGGGGGAGTGCGTACTACAGGACTTGAAAATGCAAAAACTTATGTTGAGTCGTTTGGAGATTGGGACCCAGCCACAAAATTATCTCCTAGATTTGTGATGGGATTAAATCAGGGCGTTGACATATACCCGCTATTAATGTCAACTAGCGAAACCATAGATAGAATGAAAGAAACATATGGTTTAACTAGACAATACAAACTTAGAAATCTTAATTCAGACGGGACAACAAACAGAGGTCAATATGTAGCAATTGACACATTCAGCGTAAGTATAGATAAGGCGGCTGAAAATGATGTAGATACAGTAACGGTTAATTTGACAAGGCAAAGTGGTCATAATACAACTATGCCTCCTCAGCCTACTGCTGAGGATTTATTTAACGAAGCTCTTCGTAGGGTTGGCGATGATTTTGGCCTACAAAATACCCCATTAAATTTCAGCTTAGAAGAAAACGAATACAATAGGACATTAACAGCAAGCGCCACGTTCGATAACGACCCAAGGTGGATTAGTACCTCCCTAACGGACGCGACCCAACACATGGGTTTAAATGTATATCATGATTTCTCTGTAGATTTTAGTCATAATGATTTAACAGACATTACGGAAGTTACTGTAAGCGGACCTCTAAAAGCAAGAGGTCAAACAGTAGAGCAAAAAATTGAACTATTAGAAGATTGGCTAATAAGAGTAAGAGCAGATTCCCAAAACACAAGCGCAGATTCAGCAGTGCCTAGCGTTGGTAGTGGAGGGCTTCCCGGCTATTTATATCACGAAGCAAATGTTATATATACAAAACTCTTCGGGGCCATTTTTCCTTTAAATTTTCACCCCAAATCTTTCACCTTTTCGAAAGATACAAATAACGCAGTATACAATTTAAGCGCTACATTTGATAATAGAGATGTCTTACAAAGCAGTAGTGTAACAGTTGATGAAAGAGGAGTTACTAATGAGCAGCCACATAAAGTAAATTACTCTGTAAATATTTCTCCGTCGTTAGCTCAATACAGGCCAAACGCTTCATTTAATCAAAATGGTTGGTATGTTATTTATGACATAAAATCAAATACTTTAGAAAGAGTTTCTATAGATATAACTTCTCATGAGCAACCAGATATAGATGCTAATGTAGTGAGAGGGTCAGGATATATTGCAGCGACGACACAAGGCGAAGAAAACGCCGTTCCTAGATTTAATTATATTAATTCTGTTTTAGAAAATCTGGGGCAGAAATATTTAACTGTGGGCAGTATAGTCGAAACAGAAAACTCTAGCGAAAACCCTAGAACCCAAACTTATTCTCTATCGCAAAAATATGTAAATAAAATACCAAAAGCTTTATCATTAATAGAGGGAGAGTCTTACATTCCTGTATATGAATCTCGACAATAAAAATGAACACGAACGTTTTAAATAAATCATTAGAGTCGCTGAACCAAGATATTAGTAATATCATTGGCTCATACTCTTTTAATTTCCCGACTGGCGTTTCAGGTTTTCCGATTGCCTCTTTTAATGAAAAGTTCGATGACCCCGTAGCAAGCGGAGTCGGCGCTTCAGGTCAGGTATTGGCGTCTTCAATACCTTTGTACAACTTGTGTGACGATAAAAATACTAATTTAATATCCGGTTCAGGATTTTTTGATGGAGAGACCATTCTTGAAGTCGGTACAGACTTTGACGCTCAAAATTATACTATATTTGTAGAATATGAAAGTGATGATTTCGCCGCTAATAATGACGTAAGTAGAGTTCTATTTACAACCATGTCTGGTAAAAATGATAGCTCTGGGGTTAACATGGGATTGAACGGAGCCAATAAGCCTTACATTGAATACGTTGACTCTGAAGGGAATATAAGAACAATCACTTCTTATCCAGAACTGGGAAAAAGAAATATACTATCTTTCTCCAGAGACTCTGTAGCTAATACTTTTGACATAGGATTTCATGATGTATTTTACGGTGAAAATACCAGCGTAGAAACCTTCTCCACTCCAAATGCTTTTTCAGGAGCTGTTGATAAAACTTTTTCGGATAGTTTGTTTATTGGAGATTTTTACGAAAGTCATGGTGGCTCTGGTTACACAGGATTCAGCGGATATATAAATGATGTAATTATATTTAACGAATCTTTAGCGGCTAGTCAGCAGAAGTCTTTCGCAAATATGATGATTGCTTCAGACGTGTCTGGAACAAGAACAGAAATCCTAACTAATATTGTATCAGGTATAACAGGAGAACTTGTTTTTACTAGCGGGGTTATTAGCTCGGGCGTAACAGGTTTTCAAGAAGTATTTTCTGGACTTTTACAGCAACGATGTGGACCTGATATAGAACTATTCGCCAACTCTGGGATTACAGGAGAAATTACAGGCACGCTTTATGAATATAAAACAGGCTTAGGAGAAATAACCGGATTTACAGAGATTACTCATCCCGGCCAAATCTACATAGACCAAGACAGAAAAAATGAATTCAGAAGAGAAAATTTAGTTTTCACTAGAAACTATTTTGAAGCTGGAATTGATTCGTTTGAGATATACGCTTACTCCGGTGAAGATTCAGACATTGGAAAAGAAGCTTTCCTTAATTTAAATGAGCAGAGCTTTGACTTGGAAACTGGTTATTCTGGGCAAGACTTAGTGTTTTACAGAAATGGTGCTTTGAGAAAATCCGGTACGTACAACACTACTACTAAAGAAATTGAAAATGGAAGTTGGATACTAAGCGGGAAAACTAAAATAAAAGATAAATCCTCTTTAAATAACAATAACTTTAATGATACTAGTCATTATGACTATATTAGCGGAGACAAGTTCTTCATAGATTACGTGTCGGGAGTAAGCGATACTGTTTACCATTTGAACATCTACCCTGATTATAGAGAAAAAGACTTATATTTTATGGGTCAAAAATTGTATTCTGGCACGAGTGGAAGTTATTATTATCTATCAGGCGGGGGCAGTGATACTCTGACATTAAATGACAGCAGGCTACCGCTCAGTGGGCAAATATCCCTTATTCCAAGAAAAGCGTTTAATCAAAGAATAACTGGGCTAGATGGGCAGCTATTCAACTACCCAGACAAGTTCGGGACCGAAATGGCTTGGTATAATGGTCAAAGGCAAAAAAGAGGCAAAGATTATTTAATAATATCAGATAAAAGCTTATTATCTACTGGAGAATATGTACAAAAAGATGATGAATTTTTCTTGTATAATGCGGAAAATGAAGGCTTAAATTACAATTAGTGTTTTAGTTGATAAAGGAATAAGGAAAAATGGCTAAAAGAACCATGGAACAAGTCAAGATTGGCTCTTTCCCAGCAGGGAAAGCCTATGGCGCGTTCATATATAGCATCAATATAAACGTCGGCGTACAGGGTTCGCCCACTACCATAGATGTAGAGTTAATAAATGAAACTGGCGAATACGCCATAGAAGAAGCCGATTTAGAAGCGTCATCTCCAGTTACAATAAGAATCAACAGCTCTGAAGACCCTGAAGACTTCATAAAAATAAAAAGTTGTTTTTTGGTTAGCTATGCAGAAGACAAACAGGCAAACTCTTCTACACTTAAGTTAAAATATGTAGACGGCTCTTCTGTTTTAGATAAAATACAAGTTCTTCTTTTAAATAAACAAGCGAGTCCAGCCAACTTTAATTCCCCTTTCGGCGGGGCTGACCCTACTTGGTATAAGGCTTATATCAATCCCTTCATAAGCAACTTTACGATTCCTATATCCTGTCTTAATAGATGCACAAATACAGACAGGCCGCCTTGGAGTCAAATAGTTAGAGTAAACCCAGTAACAGGAGCAAAGGTATTTGTTGAAGACCCTAGAAATCCTTGGGGTCGATATTTTTATAATCCATATTTCGTTGCAGGTACTCAGACACCAATTGGAATTTCACCTGTAGACCCAAGAGACTTTGTTGCCGGAAGCAAAAATTTTCAATTAAGAATGGGTCAAGTTTTTAATGCTCCCCGAGCAGGTTTAAGTCCTACAGTAAATTACGGCCATGATAAGTGTGCTCTAACGAATGTCAATCCTGATAATATACACCTTGGAGGAGCAATAGTAATTGGAGAAGAAGAGTTTGTTAGCAGCCTTTGTCAAATTCCAAACGTAACTTACGGGTTTGAAGACTTAAGAATTCTTTTACAAAACTATCTTGGAATTAATATAACCAATTGGAGCAATAAAGGTAGACCTGACTTAAGAGAGTCTTTTACTGGAAGCTTAAGAGACGTTTTAAATTCTTGGGGTAACCTGTATGGATACAACTTTGTTTGGAACTTTGATGATGATTCTATATTCGCGACAGATTTAGAAAATGTTCAAGGCGGAAACGATATACTTCAAATTAAAAATCTTATTGAGAATTTACAACAAAAAACATCCGAACCTTCAGCAGTGCTAAGAATGAATTATAGCACATCCATAGAAGGGACTTACAGGCAAGATGATATAAGTTCTTTTTTGAGACCTGCAAGGAAAAAAACAATAGAGGACAAATACACAAGGCGAGTTCTTTTTTCGCCAGTGACAATAAAACATATAATTCCATACAAAGAAACCTTAGCAGAAGGCGCTACTGTTCAAGAGATTCAAAAGTGGAATATTTTAACTGGAGGTAGAAGTACGGAGGAATTAATGATATCTTCTGTCCTTGCTAAGTTTAACAAAAATGCAAGAACTCTGTACAATTACTGGTTAATAGCATCTAAGACAAATGGTTTTGACCCTGTCCTCATGAAGCAATACGGTGGTCTTGGCAGACCATTAGGTTTATCGCTTAAATCTTTCATTAACGACGAGCTTAGAGGAGAGCTTTTAAGCTATACTATGAACATTTCTACCTTGCTAGCAAATAGCGCAAAATACGGCAGCGAGGCAGGGGCGTTTATAGGTACATATAGTAAAGAGCTTGAAGATTCTTGGATAAAATGGGAAGAGGGTATAGCTAATTTTATTGGTAAATATTACATGCACTCTAACTTTATCAAAGACCTAGAGTTAAGAAACCAAAATATGCAACAGTGTTTTGACAGGACTGTAGAAACAATACCTCAAACTGAAGTATATATAAATGGCACTTCACAACAGCTAGAGTTTGTAGATGACCGTGCCAAAAGCATGATAAATGATTTACCATTTAAAGATTTACTAAGACATCCGAATGGCGCGCATTTACCAGTGCTTCATCCAGACACTAAAGTTCCTCTTAATGAGTTTAGACTTTATGCTAGAAATCCTAATTATGGATTTAATGAGGAGGCTGTTGAGAATTTATTCTTTGATGATGCAGAGGATTTGTTAAAAGAGTTCATTCCTGCTTACGCTGAAATAGATGCAAATGAGCAGGTGTTTTTAATCGACTTGCTAGAAGATGCTTTTCCAACAATATATACTGATTTGAAAAAAATTAAAGACGAGTCAAAAAAACCCATGTTGTTTTTCTTTCCGTCTGTAGATAAAGTTCGGGAGGCTGTAGATATACCTCTTGGTTTAAGGGGTAAAGCTGGATGGGAATTAGTAGAAAAATTTGGTGAAAGGGCCGCTTACGCAACTAAACAACAGATAGCGAGCGAGATGGCAACCAATGACGAAGACATTGTTCAGGTTTGGAATACTAGGGAATATCAGCCAAAAAGTAAAGAGGCTTCGAGTAATGAGTGTGAATTATTTTGTGATGAAGATTTATCAAGTTTTTTGTGTGACTGCCCAGAAGGAGACGCTTTCGGCTACTCTCCAGATAAAGTTGGCTTAACTTCTTTGGGTGCAAGATTTTTTGATTTAGCAATTCCTCATGCAAAAAAATGGGGAAGGTTTACCTTACCCTCTGAATACCCTTACTCAGCTTTTTTTAGAGTAACTGATAAAGCGCAGAAAACAGAACAAGGAATTAAGCAAAATTATGGATTTTTGAATAATGCCGCCGGAACAATGGGTTACAAAGTCAATTCCAGAGACATAACCTCAGACATGGAAACTCTCGACACCGAACAAAACGCAGGAACTGGAAAAATAGGAGGCAATGTTGAGCAAGGTAACGAGGGGTCCGGTCAGATAAAAGCTCAAGTGCTAATAAACAAGTTTGACGAAGCAACGGGAAATACAGGTAAGTTGATGGAGGCTAGAGACTTTCACCTTCTTACTGATAGTTCTTATACTAATAATTTAAACAACAAGCGATTATCTTTTGAGATTGCTGGGTTAGATTTAGATGCCTTAAAGATAAATGAAATATCTATCATTAACCCAACTTACGGGTTGTCTAATTTAGGAATAACTTACGGAGAGGGTGGTTTGATAATGAATTTCGATTACGAGACACGCCCAGAGCACGGTGGGCCAAATACGGATGAAATGATACAAAAGGTCGGTCCAAGATTAAACTTTAATTCTTATTTGAGAACATATTAATGAAAGTAACTGGATTATTAACTAGAAGTTTAGCAGAGAGAGAGTCTATATCTTATTCTCTAGAGGCTTCTATTGATAATATAACAGGCTCAGGCTCGTTTGGTTTTTCTGGTGATAATGGAACAAATTATTTTAATTTTATAGAAGGTAG
>CEQX01014155.1_pt1 | contig 15008 bp, 22 predicted proteins | sample 356261 | NCBI WGS metagenome assembly CEQX01 (sample SAMEA2621076, study PRJEB7988) | marine metagenome | isolation source: saline water (ENVO:00002010), including | reverse complement strand
GCATTACTTGCTTTATCACCTGCCATTTCATCATGTGTGAATTCAATGAATGAAAATTTTAGAAAAAATAAAATTGGGATCTCCTCATACTCTTTTTGGCATTTTGATGAAAATAATAAACCTTCTATGAGTTTTTGTATTGAAAATGCTGCAAGGATGGGATTTGATGGTATAGAGTTTCTTCTGGTACAAATGTCTTCTGTTGATAATTCTCATCTTCAAAAGTTAAAGAAAAAAGCTTTTCATGCTGGCCTTGACATAATGGGTCTATCTACTCACCAAGGTTTTTTAAATCCTAGTGAAAATTATCGAAATGAAAACATAAGTAAAACTATTGATCAAATTGAGATTGCTTATAAGCTCGGTATACCAACCATGAGAATAAATACAGGTAGATGGGGAACATCAGAATCTTTTGACGCATTGATGGCAAATAAAGGAATTGAGCCTCCAATAAGTGGATATACAGAAACTGATGGTTTTCCTTGGGTTATAGATTCTATTGAAAAATGTTTACCTACTGCTGAAAAATGTGGAGTTGTATTAGGATTAGAAAATCATTGGGGTTTAGGTATTTCTGCTAAAAACGTAAAAAAAATTATAGAAGAAATAAATAGTCCTTGGCTAAAAGCAACTTTAGACACAGGGAATTTTCTTGAAGACAGAGATAATCAGATTAAAAATTTGGCACCTTACGCTTGTTTAGTCCAGGCCAAAACCTATTACGGGGGGGGTGTTTGGTACACTTTAGATATTGATTATGAAAGTATTGGGAAGGTAATGAGAGATAATAATTATAAAGGTTATATATCATTAGAATTTGAGGGTAATGAAGATCCAATGACAGCAGTTCCTAAAAGCTTAGAGGTTTTAAGAAGAAATTTTTTTTACAGAATTTAATTACAATCACATCCTTCACTCTGCAGTAAATCAAGGTAAACGCATGCTCCATTATTGGTTATGTCTACAGAGAATGGGTACTCATTTTTAGAAATGCTATCATATGGCTCAACTTTATTTACTTTATACCTTACATTAGCATCTGTTATTACATATGTACCCTGTATTTCTTCATTCTGAAATTTTAAATAGAAATAATCGTTATTAAGAGAGTCGTATTGATTAAAATCAGGTACATAGGCATGGTTTAGCGTAAGAGTTAAAAACCCTTCATATAAATCAAAATAATTAATTTTTTCTTCAATAAAATTACAATTGGTAAACTTCTCAGGTTTAATATTCTCTAAAGAATTTTCAAGAGAACATGAAATATTAATTGTCAAGACTATTATTGCAATTATTATTCTCATTTATACTTAATTTTAAAATATAAAATTATTAGAGCACAAGAACCAACAAAAAAATTAGCTGAAATAATAGCAACATCTTGTTTGTCGAAAGCATAAATTAACCAGACAATATTACTTAGTAAAATAATTAAAATCATTGCGAGAGAAAGCTCTTTTGCTGACTTAAGTTTCCAAGTTCTATATACTTGGGGAAAGAAAGTGACACCTGATAAGAACGCTCCGAAGAGCCCAACAATATCAATAAAGTTCATGACTAAATGCTTTTATGAGTATAGTACGACTCGAAAGACTTTTTGTTCAGTGCATCTTTCCATGTGATTTTTAACTTATATCTTTTGATCACATGAGTTTTTCTTTCAATAAATTCCTTAATTAAACTGCATTTAATCATATTATAAACGTAAATCATACATTTATAAAAATCAATAAAATATTAAAATTTAAAGAGATTTTTTTTAGATATACTTAATCATAAAATAAACTAATACACTAATTATAATAATCAGTCTAATGACCATCATATATTTTTTTGGGACGAAATGCCTTAACATGATTAATTGTAAAAATTAGGGTCCGTGTTAAAAAAATAATTTGATTCTTCTTTATTATGAGATTTTTCAAGAATTACTTCAAATATACGTTTAGGGTAATTTGAATTAAATTCGCAATTATTATTTTCAATCATTATGATATCTTATTGAATTAGCTCCCATTTTGCACTGGCTTAGTATCAGGCATCAATTTATTTAATATTGTATAAACTGGACAAAATTTGGTAAAAGGACTTATTATTTGAAGAACAGCTACTCCTACTGCCACATAAATCCAATCAATATTAAACTGTTGTGCTAGAGCAATTGATCCTAGATATAAAAGTCCAACAATACCATCATGAACTCTGATTTTAATAATTTCTCTTTCTGAAGTCATACTTATATTATTTTAATTTATGATCTAATTTATATACATATAATTATTAATCAAATAATTATTTATAAATAAGGTAAAATTTATTTATGTAAGGTAAAATGATGGGATAATAACGGTATTTGTTTGAGTGTTACACACAGGTTAAGTATTGCAAAAAAAGAGATGAAAAACTTAGATGATATTTAATATAAAACCTTTTTTTATGATTAAATATCAAGAAATAATTCCCCAATTACATACCCAAGTAACAAACCAATTACAAAGTAGAAAATTATAAAAAGTATAGTTTTTAAATTATTATCCATAGTCAATAAGTGATTCAATCTACCGGAATCAATTTAATTTTCAAAAAAAAATGACTTTTATTAATAATATTTAGCTTTTAGTAAAAATCTATATTATATGTAAACAAATTTTTTTTGCAACTAAAAGAGGAAAATAGACGTATTTTGAGCATGAGATATTTGATTTTTTATACTTTTTTAATTTTAAATATTAAAGGTTTGGCACAAACAGAACAACAGAGATTTAATATAATTTCCAAACACGATGATATAGAAATCAGAAATTATGAACCAGCTATTTACGCATCTGTCACATTACCCACTAATACAAAAGAGCAAAGTTCGTCATTTAGAATTCTAGCTGGTTATATTTTTGGAGGTAATGAAGAAAACCAAAAAATTGCTATGACAGCACCCGTTCATATGCATAGAAATGATATAAATGGTGATAAATCATTAACAATGAGATTTGTTATGCCTGATAAGTATAGAATTGAAGACTTGTCCAAACCTAATGATTCAAGAATTGAAATTACCAAGAGTGTTGAAAAGAAATTTGCGGCAATTTCATTTAGTGGTTATAATAACGACAATAAATTTTTTTCACATTCTAACAAACTAAAAAAATTTTTAGACTCTAAAAATATATCTTATATAGACAATCCAATTTATTTAGGTTATGATCCACCATATAAGTTTTGGAATAGAAGGAATGAGGTGTTATTTGAATTAAATAACTAAAAAAGTAGATTCTGTTCCATAAATTTTCTAGCAAATTCGAAAGATTCCTTCCTTGCTAACATGTTACCTCCATAATCAACTCCTCTGCTAACACAAAAAGCAAATCCTATTTTCTGAAGAAAAGAATTTGACATAGGTATATTTAAATAATTCATTAATATATCTCCATTCTCCAATAATTTAAATCTACAATTTGTGAAGTTATAAGCATTTTCATCTCTAATTACAGGGCCATTTCTATCAAATGAATGATGTGAGTTTTTAAAAATTGTTAATCCTAAATTTGTATTACTTCTTGCTTTTAAAAATAGATCATTGCATGGTTTTGCTGGAGTCCAATTATCTAATTCACCAATAAGAATGTGAATAGGAGAGTTAGAAAAATTAATTTTTTCAGGTTCTATAAAACATGGTGGATAAAAAGCTAAATGAGAATTAAATTTTAATTCTTTAATTATAGCATTTTTTAATGGTAACCAAGCAGAAAATAAAGCCACTCCTCCTCCTAAGCTCCAACCAGTTATAGAAATTTTATCTTTTATTATATTAGGGTGATTTGATAGTTTTTTAAGTGCTGTGTATGCATCTAAAATCATAGCACTTATAGTTACAGTATTTTGTGTTCCAACGGTTGATTCAATTTTTCTACTCTTAAAACTATTTAATTCGAAAGTAGCAATTCCCATCTTTCTGTACATTTCAAGATACTCGTAGTGGTGATCACTCCATCCTAGACTACCTGCAACACCAATAATAAGAGGGTATTTTTTATTTTTTAAAGATTCTTCAGGGAATTTTAACTTTCCATATACGATTTGTTTTTCTTGATCATTAAGATGATCAATTATATCATTAAATGTGTATGGGTTTGAACTTTCTAGAGTTATTATTTCTTCATCTATTTGACTTATTAAATCAAATTGAATAATAACTAATATTTGAAATATTATAAAAATCTTCATTCCACAATCTATATAATATTGTCAAAAACCTAAGATTTATTACATATTAAATATAAAAATTACTATAATTAAATTTTTAAAATTAAAATAAGTATAATGAACAAAGTAATATATGTTTTATCCCTTCTTTTTCTTTATTCATGCAATAATGTAAAAAATGTAAATGAAGACCAATCATCTAATAATTCAAACTACGAAAGAAATTTAGAATCTGCTAAAAGATTTATGAATTTACATGAGGTTGAAGATTTAGAGTCACAAGTAGCTATGTTATCTGATGATTTAATTCATGAACCACCTAGATATGGTGCTGAATTACAAGATAAACAAGGTTTTATTAATGATATAGTAGGTTATCAGGAAAATTTTGAAAATATGAATTTTACTCCAACATATTGGCTGCCTGGAAGTGATTCCTTGGGCAACTTAAATGGAAGTGTTAGGGTTTATGGTGTTTGGACTGCAACTCATACTCCAACGCAAAAATCGATAAATTTAAAATCTTATCATTACTGGGACTTTAATGAAGATGGTCTTATTACACAAGTTGGTGATTATTTTGATGCAACAGGAATGATGATGTCATTATCTGAGGAATAAAAACTAATTAAGTTATATAAAGGTTCGAAAGGATCTTTATATAACTTTAATTAAATATATTTTTAATTTTTAGTGTATTGCTAGGTAAAACATTTTCAATCTGTGGAGAGTAATCATTTAAGTTATTGTAAAATGTTTCAACACTAAAACCAAAAAGTTGAGAAAATTTTTCTTTCCAATTATTTTCATTTGGATTTAGCAGCCAAAAGTCTTTAAATATCATCCTAAAAGCTTCTTCTTCAGTATAATTTATTTTTTGTAGTTCTTTAGAAAGCGCTAAAAACATAAACACTGAAGATGCGTAATTAATATCCTCATCACCAGAAGCTTCGTAGGTTTCAAATATTTTAGGATTATTAATGACAGATTCATGAACTCTGTCTTGTGCCTCTAAAAAATAATTAGATAAATAAAATTCCTGAATATAAATTGACTCAAAAGATGCAGCTCCACCTTCTGACATCCATTTTAGCTCAATATTACCATCATAAAACTGTTTTGATAAGGACATTTGATAAACATGAAAGTATTCATGAGCAATAACAGAAAATCTATGATTAGAATTATATTTAAACTCATCATCTGGGATTTCAAGGACCATAAATCTTGATATATTATTTCCGCAAATGCATGCACCAGTATAGTTTCCAATTTCATTTTTATATGGTTTATCAACTTTACTATTCCATGCATATACATCAATATTATTAAAATATGTATTTTTTTGAATTGGAATTAAATTTTGGAGATTTTCAAAAATAATATTGAATTCTTGAACATATTCTAAGTTTAGACTCTCGTGAATATTATAATTAAATGTAAATTCAGTAATTTCTGGATCAAAATTTTCATCTTCACAAGAAGAAAAAATTAATATCATTAAATAAATTAAAATATACCTTTTCATTCGATTTATTTTGGAAAAATTAAATGTAAAAACATGCCTATACATATCCAAAGGAATAACATTAATGTTGCTTGTGTAAGTCTAGATTTATTAGTGTAATTTCCATACTTTAATCTAAGATAAATATTAATAAAGATAGCAGTTGAAGCACCAATTAATAATATAATTGGTGTTCTAAATACTTGAAATATTGCATACAATGTTTCCATTACCAAATATATTAATTTATGTTTTGAGATGTTTTTAAAATATCATCATAATGAAGAATAGATAAACCTTTTTTATTTGACTTCGAAATATTTTTCATTGATTCTGCAACTGAAGAAGCATAAATCGGTTTATAATTATTTGGCATAAAATTAGAAAAATAAGGCATAACTACTTGGGCTATTTTTTCACCAAATCTCTTTTCTTTACGTACACCGAGTAAAAGTGATGGTCTATAAATAATTGTAGATATAAGGTTTAGTTTTATAACAGATTGATCAATTTCTCCTTTTAATTTTGTGTAGAAGTTCTTACTATTTTCATTAGCTCCTGCGGTTGATACATATATAAACTTTTTAACATCATATTTTTTACATGATTTTGCAATACTGAGAGTTATATCGTGATCAATTTTTCGATATTCTTCTTTACTGTATTTGACTTTAGATTGAGTTGTTCCAATTGAGGAGAAAACAATATCAGAACCTCTTACACTTGATTTTATAATGTCACTATTGAATTTTTTAATGATAATTTGATTTATATTATCACCCTTTAAATTTAATTCTTTCCTTGATACTAGATTAATTAATTTAAAATCCTTATCATTTATTAACCTATCTAAAAGTAATTTTCCTATAAGTCCAGTAGATCCAAATATTGTAACTTTTTTAAAACCCAATTGTATTATTTTATGTACTATATATTATACTATTTTTTTTAGTGTATGTTCAATTAAATATATGATAATGAAAAAAGTTTTTTTTGTTTTGTGTGTACTTGGAGTAGTGTTACCATATTACCAATTAATATTATTTTTAAATGGATCAAATCCGACATATGAATTTTTTATAAGTGAAATTTATTCATCCAGCCCTGTATCAATGATTACGTGGGATATAACAATAGCTTACGTTTCATTTTTAACATTTTTAATTTATAAAAGAATTAATGATGGATTAAGTATATATAAATACCTTTTGGCATCTCTTATTGGCTTTTCTTTGGCCTTACCTCTATATCTGTATGATAACTATAAAAGTTAAATAACGTAAATAGTTGTTATGGAAAATATTTATAAGATATCTGTATTTTATATTTTTATGGGATTTGTATGTCTTATCATATATTTTAATATACCCTCAGATACCAGTTCTTCATTTTATAAACAAATTATATTGATCCTAGGAGCTATTTATTTAGTTCTTGGTGGTTCAAGATTATATAACTTCTATAAAGAAAAAGATAACTAGCAATTACCAGAAAAATTTCTTTGTTGAATTATTATCAATTTCTTTTAAATCACAAAATTCAAATAAAAAGTAGGGTAGTATCCACAGTAATATAAATACAAAAAAGAAAATTATTCTTGAATATTGGTTGCCAACAACTTTACCTAAACTATCTATCCTTCTAAAGTCAGAGTTTTTATTAGGTTTGTCAATTACTACAAAAAATATAAATGGAAATAAAAAAAGTATTATATAAATAAAATATATTTCAATTTTTAAACATTCCATAACTGTAAAGTATTATAAAATTTAACTCTAACTTTTTATTGCTCTAAATTAACGAAAAGATAAATTATTATATTTACTATTCACTACATTTAAATGAGGGGTTACAATTATTCAACTATAAAACTTTTTTCTCTACAAATTATAATTTTATTAATAACGAATTGCACATTAAAGGAATTAAAAAATTTTGATCAATCTCCCTTTATAAATTCCAAGTGGGTTGAGACAAATGAAATTTTACCTAAACAAGATTCACTTTATTATTTGAATGATCCTTCACCTTTATTTAGAAAAGAATTTATTACTAAAGACAAAATTAAAAGTGCAAAGCTCTTTATTACCTCTGCAGGATATTATATAGCATATATAAATGATAATAGGGTTGGTAAAAATGAATTAGATCCTGCTTGGACAGATTATAGTAAAAGAATTTATTATTCAGAATATGATGTCTCTGAGTTAATTAAATCAGGTAAAAATTGTATTGGAGTAACTCTTGGCAATGGATTCTATAATCCTCTTCCAATGAAAATGTGGGGTAGAATTAATTTGAGAGATCATGTTAGCACAGGTAAGCCTAAATTCATTTCTAAATTACTAATAAACTATAAAGATGGATCATATGAAGAGATATTTTCAGACTCTTCATGGAAATATTCTTATGGTCCTATAATTAAAAACAGTGTATATATTGGCTCTTCGTATGATGCTAATTATGAAGTAGAAAATTGGAGTTTATCATCTTTTGATGATTCTTCGTGGAAAGAAGTAAATATATCAAGTTCACCTGGCGGTGAATTACTTCCATCATTCTTTCCACCTGTCAAAGTAGTAAAAGAAATTGAACCACAAGATATTTATCAAGAGAAAGATTCTATTTGGATTATTGATATGGGTGAAAATTTTACAGGTACATACTCTATAAATATGAAAGGAGATAAGGGTGATACGATTATATTTAGATTTGGTGAAAGAATTTACGAAGATGGATCTCTCAACCCTATGACAGCAGTTACAGGTCAAATAAAAAGAGAAGGTATAGGTGGTCCTGGAGCTCCTAAAATTGCTTGGCAGACTGATAGTTATATATTCTCTAAATCAGAATGGATTACATTTAAACCTGAGTTTACTTATCACGCATATAGATATATGGATATTAGTGGTTTAAAATATAAACCTAAAAAAAAAGATATAAAAGGATTATTAATTCATTCTGATGTAGTCAACAAAAATAAATTTGTTTCATCCTCAGATCTAATAAATAATATTCAGGGTGCAGTTGAAAATACATTTTTAGCCAATCTAGTAAGTGTACAATCAGACTGTCCCGCAAGAGAAAAATTTGGCTATGGTGGTGATTTAAACGCTACAAGTGAATCATTTATTTATAATTTTGATATGAATTCAATATATAAAAAAACTGTTTACGATTGGATAGACGCAATGAATGATTCAATTTTTGTTGATACAGCACCATATGTTGGAATAAATTATTGTGGATTAAGTTGGGAGTCAGCTTTTATTATAACCCAATATTATCTTTACTTATATTACGACGACTCTAGTTTAGTAAAAGAACTCTATAATATTAATGATCAATGGATGAGCAAAGTTTCCAGAATTCATCCAAACGGTATAGTTGATAGTGGATTAAGTGATCATGAGTCATTAAAGCCCGTTCCTGTCGAATTAACGGGAACATTGCATTATATGCAAACTGCTAAAATCATGAGTATATTTTCTTCTATTGTTGGAAATAAACAAAACATTAAAAAATATGAAAATTTAGTAAAGAAATTAAAAAATTTAATACTTGATAAGTTTTGGAAAAGCTCAACTGATAATAACATTAATAAGCAGACTCTTTTTTCTGCTCTTTTATATCACGAAGTTATACCAAAAGAGGATATTTCTGCAGCTAAAGATTCGTTATTGAATGCTTTAAAAAATGGCCCCTCTGGGCATTTGAATACTGGTATTTTTGGAACTAAATACATGCTAGAGACAGTTTCAAAGTATTTATCACCTCAACTTATTTTTGATGTTGTTAATGATACAAGATATCCAGGATGGGGTCACATGATAGATCGAGGAGCAACAACTATTTGGGAAACCTGGAAAGAAAGTGATGATGTATTTTCAAATTCACATCCAATGTTTGGAGTTGTTACAGAATGGTTCTATAAATGGCTGGGTGGAATTCAATTAGATGTCAATTCTCCAGGATTTAAGAACTTTATCATTAAACCGTTTGTGCCAAAAGGATTAGACTCTGTTTATTCTAATTATAATTCAATCTATGGTGAAATAGTTTCTAATTGGAAGAAAAATAAATCAAATGAAATATCATATGAAATTAGGATACCAAAAAATTCGTCAGCAAGAATCTATTTACCAGAAATTGATTTTAAAAAGGTTGTAGTTATGATGGATGAGAATGAAATTAATATTTCAAAAAATTATAATGAAAATAGTTTTATTCTGAATGAGGGAAGTTATATGATTTATGAAAATAAATAATTAAAAATCACAAATGCTCCTTTAAACTTTGTAATTCATAAGGAGTAAATTTTCTAAATTTTCCAACTTTTAAGGTGCCTAGAGAAATATTAATAATTCTTGTTCTTCTTAAATTTTTGACTTTATATTCAAAATATCTACACATTTTTCTTATCTGTCTATTTAAACCTTGAGTAAGTATTATTTTAAAAGTGTAATTATTAATTTTCTCAATTTTACATGGTTTAGTGGTTATATTCTTAATTTTAACACCTCTGCTCATTTGATTTAAAAAATCTGAATTAATCTTTTTATTAACTCTTACCTCGTATTCCTTTTCATTATTATTTTCTGATCTCAATATTTTATTTACAATTTCACCATCATTTGTTAGAAAAATAATACCCTCACTATCTTTATCTAGTCTTCCAATAGGAAAAATTCTTTTAGGATATCCAAGAAAATCAATAATATTATTATTGACATTTAAATTTGTTGTGCATTCTATTCCTATTGGCTTATTGAGTATTAGGTAAACTGGCTTTTTTTTCTTATTCTTCCTTGAAATTAATTCACCATCAATAGTTATTTCATCATTTGAAGATACTTTGTCTCCTAGTTTAGCATATTTTTTATTTACTCTAATTCTTTTCTGATCAATTAATTTATCAACCTGTCTTCTTGAGTAAGTTCCAAGGGAACTAAGAAATTTATTTATTCGTATTGATCTATCTGTTTTCATTTATTAAAGCAATAAATTATATAACAAATTTATATTTTTAATTTTGTTAAGTTGATAATTTTAATTTTCTAAAAATTTGAGTCAATATGAATGAAAGCCTTAATGTTTATAATGAACCTTTAAAAATATGTGGAAAAAATCCAATCACTGGTGCATTCAGAGATGGTTGTTGTAATACAGGGGATAATGATTTTGGATCTCATACAGTATGTGCTATTGTTGATGATAGTTTTTTAAATTTTTCAAAAGAAAGGGGAAACGACTTAATAAGTGATAATCCTTCGTATGGGTTTAAGGGACTTAAATCAGGAGACAAATGGTGTTTATGTATTTCAAGATGGATTGAAGCATATAGACATGGAGTTGCCCCTCCAATAATATTAGAAGCAACACATATCAAAACTCTTAAATATATAAGCCTTAATACTTTAGAAAAATATGATGTTAATTATAAAAAGTAAATATTAAAAAAATATTTAATCTAGAAAGTTCCCCATTTATTTTTAATCATTAATCCTAAACCAGAATTAATTAATACTAGAGAAATAGTTCCTATTAATATCCAGTTTGAATTTTCGTATTTTGAAATTATTGCTTCACCAAGAACACATAACCCTGAACTAAATAGAATTAAACCCAAAAGCGCCAAAAAATACCTTTTAATATTATTATTCATATAATTTTAAAAATTAGTAACATTGATTGACTAATTCCTATTTAATAAAACTATTTAAGCCAATCAGCATTTTCAATTGCAATTTCTAAGTTATCATTATTCATTTCGACCCAATTATTTGTGAATACTTCAGCTCTTAATAAGTTTTCATAATGAATATCCTCAAAACTGCAGAACCATTTGCTTGGATTAGCACCTAGCTTAATATGAGTTTCTTCCATTTTCTTCCATTGTCTTTCACTTAGACCTGACACATGAACGTAGTCCTTCCATCCAATCAGCAATCCGTCTTTATCATCAATCACAAACCTTGCCCATCCAATTTTATTTAATTGTTCCTCAAATGTTTTAAATCTTGTATATTCACCATTATCGTTATTTATAAAACCTTTTAAAGCGGTTACTTCAAAATTATTATCAGATGAAAACCATACTGCAGGTTTTAAACCATGATCTCTTTCAGTCTTAGAAACTATCAGCTTTTGATCCTTATTAATCTTATCAATTGCTGTTTTTATATGCGTATAATGAAATAATAACATATTCAAACCTAATTACATATAATAAAATTTCAAAATGATTTTATCTTGATAAAAAATGATCTTATGCAATTGACTTCTCTAGAGACTTATTAGTTTGTGTTTTTGATTTGCGAAGATCTTTAAGTATATCTTTTTTAACTGTTTCAAGATATTTCATTCGTTTTTTTTCAGATACAAATGGAACTGACCAAAACTGTTTCGTTTTGAACCATAATGATGGTTTCCAGCCAAAAACAAAACTATATACACCCATTACTAATCTAAGCTTAATTGAGTTTAAGTATAATGTTTTGACTGGTAACGCAGGTGCTCCATGAGTTATATATGTTCTTATCTTTTTATCCTTAAGGTAAGATCTAGGATAAGCATATATTTTTGTGATATTGACAAAATCAAAAGCAAAACCAGGAGTGAATACTTCATCAAAAAACATTTCCATTCTGGGGGTTAGTCTAAACCACCAAACAGGGGATATGAAATAAATATGAGTTGACCAAGTTACAAGATCTTGGTACTTCTTTATAAGATTTTTTTTGGAATTTGAAAAATTCTCATGATATAAGTCTATGATTTTCAAGTTTTCACCTGATTCTCTTATATTATCAGTAACTACTTTAAAAATACCACTATGGCAAAATGAATTTTTATCAGGATGACCTACAATTACTAAATTATTCATTCGTTTTTAGCATTGTATACGTGATTTTAAAATAATAGATTCTTTTGATTAAAATTTTTCTAATTTATTGGTTAGATAACCAAAGGTAGTACGGAATAACAAAAAGGAGAAAACCAATTATGATTGCAAAAATTAATTTTAAGTAATTTTTATTCATACAATAAATCTATTTAATATTATTTTAAATCCTACTAAAAAATTCCCAGATTAAGGAAGGTGAATGAACATGATAATTACCACCCATTGGTATTCTATGATCAAGATTTTTTTCTAAATAAAACCAAACATCATTTTTACCTTTAGAATCTATATATTTTTTTATTTTTAGTGTGGTGCTTTCAACAGTCCACAAAGAGTCACTCTTGTTAATTTCACTCCAAAACCTCATTATTTCTTCAATTCCTGGAGCACCTCCCCAACCACCGTAGGAAGAAACTAAACCATCTACTGGAACTATTCTATCAAGCTTTCCAGAAATTTGAAGTATTGGGCTCGGAGATGCAATTAACCTACTATTCCATGATCCATAACTCATTGTTCCATTTATACTTGCAGCTGCTTTAAATATGTCTGGTTTTTTTAAAATAAGTTCATAACTCATAAATCCACCATTTGAATACCCGCATGTAAATGTTTTATCTGGATTTAGATTATAAGTGTTATGTAAATACTTGGCAACTTTAGAAAGAAACCCAACATCATCTACATTACTTATAGTTAAATTAGAATTCCAATGAGGAGTTCCTTCGTTATCTTTAGATCCTTGTGGAAAAACTACTGCAAAGCCATTTTTATCTGCTAATTCCTTCATTGGAAACCAATCCATAAAATTAGATGCATTTCCATTATATCCATGGAGAACAAAGACTAGAGGTGAATTTTCAGGTAAATTTTGTGGATGATAATAATGAAATAATCTGTTTTTTCCACCATGATAAAGAGTGTAAGATCCAGAATAATTTATATACGGCTGAAAATCATCACTATTCTGATTGGAAATAATTACTGATTCATCTTTTCCACAAGAAATTAATTGAATTATTAAAAGGAAAAAAAGGATGTTTTTCATTTTTTAATTATAAATTGATTAATCATATATTAATTATCAAAATAAACTTTTAATAAACTAAACACATATATATGTTGCAATTATTTTTAGATGGGGGAGTGTTATTTATGTCACTGCTATCTGTTTTGCTAATCTTAGTATTCTTTGCATTTTATACGCATAGCGATAAGTTAAAAACATATGGTAATATCGCAGTTACAACCGGAATTCTTGGCTCTTTAATTGGTTTAAAATCAGCTTTTGATGTAATTCAAAAAATGGGAAATGTTTCTCCTGTAATTTTAGCTGGTGGATTAAAAATCGCATTAATTTGTACAATGTATGGATTGCTTATTTATATAATATCAAGAATCTTGTCATTATTTAGATAATAGTCTTTATATAATAAATAATGAATTAATAATAAAGGTAAAAAGTCCCCGAAAGGGGACATTTTTAGTTATAATCTTTAATTTTTACCCGTGTCCAAGTTTGAGTAAACTCAGCAATTTCAGCAGTAACTTCAAAAAACTCAGCAAAAGCTTTAGCTTCAGCATCATTTTTAGGACTTTCAAATGTAAAAGCCTCGTTTAAATCACTATAAGTTCCATAAATGATTATATTTTCACCATTACTTAAACCATGAGTAACTCTAGCTAATCCAACAAAACCCGGAAATTGAATTGTTTCCATTGATTTTATAAAAGCATTTGTAAATGCAGGAATATTTATATTCTTAACTTTAAATGCCCACGCTTGACCAATTGGGTTAAACTCTTCTTCATTATAAAGATTAGATGCATTTCCAACAGAAGTTCTAGCAGAATTAATATATGGTCTTACAACGTCAAGATACTCTTCCCATTTATCTCCACTTAAAGATGATCTAAAATCAGCAAGTGAATTTGATGATGGGCTAACAAAACTTAAAATATGTGTTTCTTTAAAATTTTGCCCTTTTATTTGAATATTCGAAAAGGTCATTGTTACTCCCTCTGGAAAATCAACAGAGGAATAAAATTCATCAACTGCTTTTTCAAAAGCCTTTGATTCATTGTTTTTCACATCCAATATTACGTCATACCAGTATAAATCTTGAGCTGATATTGATAATGAAAAGAAAAACGTAAGTATGTATATAATTTTTTTCATAGTTTTTAATTTAATAAGCTGACAATCTACAACTATGATCAAAAAAAACAAAGAGAGTATTCTGTTTAATTAAAAAACATAAAACATTATTTATTTTTTATAGTATTAATAATATTAAACATTATTTATATGAAGAAAGGATTAATTTGGATTTTAGACTTCTGGGGTGACTACTATCCTATAATTTTAGCTTTTTTTTCTTTCTTGTA
>CEQX01023491.1_pt1 | contig 15025 bp, 12 predicted proteins | sample 356261 | NCBI WGS metagenome assembly CEQX01 (sample SAMEA2621076, study PRJEB7988) | marine metagenome | isolation source: saline water (ENVO:00002010), including | reverse complement strand
TTTTTTTAAAATAAATTTTTACTTTACTATTAAAGTAAATATAATTTGATAAATTTTTTTTGAGCATATGATAATAATAAGATTGTTAATGATTTCTCTCATAATATCTTCATTTGGATACTTTAATAAGCCTAAAGAAAGTTTTAAATTAATAGCTGTTGGAGATATGATGATAGGGACAAATTTTCCATCAGAAAAATATTTACCTCAAGATAATGGAGAAAAAATTTTTGAAAACGTTAAAAGTTTTATTAAAAATGCGGACATTGCTTTCGGTAATCTTGAAGGAACCATATTATCTGGAGAAGGTGAAGTTAAAAAGTGCTCTGATATCAAAAAATGTTATGCATTTAAGAGTCCTGATAGTTATGTTGATATTTACAAAGACACTGGTTTTGATATTTTAAGTTTAGCAAATAATCATATAAATGATTTTGGGGAAATTGGGAGAAAAAATACAGAATATTTACTTAGAAAAAATAATATACATTATTCAGGAACCACTGAAACACCCTACTCAACATTCTATAAAAACAATACTAAGTTCGGTTTTGTCTCTTTTTCACCAAATAAAGGGACTATTCAAATTAATAACTACAACGAGGCTAGAAGAATAATTAAACTTTTAAAGGAGACTTGTGATATTGTTATAGTATCATTTCATGGTGGTGGAGAAGGAATTGCGTATAGCAGAGTAACTAGAGAAAGAGAATATTTTTTAGGTGAGGATAGGGGGAATCCCTATGAATTTTCTAGAATGGCTATCGATGCTGGCGCTGATATAGTTTTAGGACATGGTCCTCATGTACTAAGAGCAGTTGATCTATATAAAGATAAATTTATAGCATATAGCCTTGGAAATTTTGCAACGTACGCAAGATTTAATTTGAATGGTATTCGAGGACTTTCGCCACTAGTTGAAATTGAAATTGATAACGATGGAAAATTTTTAGGAGGAAAAATTATTTCTGCAAAACAAATTGGACTCGGTATTCCTGTTATTGACAAAACTCACGAAGCTGCTAAAGAAATTGCAAGATTGACTAAAATTGATTTTCCTGAATCAAAATTAGAAATTGATTTTGAGGGAAATATATCAATAAATCCTAATTCCCTATAAATCATAAATTTTCAAACTTTATTTGAGTATGTAAAATAAAAATATAGATTTGCAGACTAAATTAATATTATGGCTAATCATAAATCTGCGGTAAAAAGAATAAGATCTAGTGAAACTAAAAAACTTAGAAATAAGTACCAGCATAAGTCAACTAGGTCAGCAATTAAGAAACTTGAGGGAGAAACAAAAAAGGCTTCGGCGAATAAAAGTCTACCTAAAACAGTTTCTATGATTGATAAGCTTGTAAAAAATAATATTATTCACAAGAATAAGGCTGCCAATATTAAATCTAAATTAGTTAAAAAGGTTAATTCCCTTAAGTAAATACCTTCAATGAGAGGTGTATTTCCTATAATTTTTCTATCAATAGTTGCCTCTATTCTTTATTATTTATACAATTCAAGTGAAGAGTATGCTAAATACTCAGAGGTCCTTAATGAGTATAGAAAAGAAAGAAATGATTTCTTAAATAAATCATCAAAATCTCCATTGAAAGACTCAAACTACAAATTAGAATACTATGAACCTAATGTAAACTTTCGTGTAATTGCAAGGGTTACAAAAAATGAAAAGAGAGATACGATTATAATGGCTACCTCAACAGGAGAGATAGAGAGTTTTCTTGATTTTGCACTTCTTGATTTTAAACTTGGCAAATCAGAATATTCAATGCCAGTCTATAAATATCTCGAGGGAAATAATATGGGTGACTTATTTTTTTGTTTTTTGGATAAAACAAATAATACTTCAACCTATGCAGGGGGAAGATATATTGATATTGAATTTGAAAATGCAAAAAGAATCGAATTAGACTTCAATAAATCATATAATCCCTTTTGTGTTTATAATGAAAAATATAGTTGTCCAATACCAACACAAAAGAATTATATTGATTTTGAAATTAAAGCAGGAGAAAAAATATCAAAATAATATTCATCTTACCGTTAATGCATTACTATTTTAACTAATTTTATTAATTAACTTTATAAGTAATGAAAATCTCTCTTAACTGGCTCAAAACCTTTATAAATATATCAAAATCCGCCAAAGAAATTGAAGACATTCTTACTGAGATAGGATTAGAAGTAGATGAAACCTTAGAAATCAAACCAGATAAAAATTTAATTTCAAAACTAATTGTTGGACAAATAAAAGAAATATCAAAACATAATAATGCAGACAGACTAAGTGTAACAAAAGTAGATATTGGAAAAGAAAAGCTTAATATAATTTGTGGAGCTCAAAATATAAAGAAAGATCAAAAAGTAGTTGTAGCAACGAATGGAAAAAAATTAAAGAATATTTCAAATGAAGTTATAGAAATAAAAAAAACCAAAATTAGAGGAATTGAGTCGAACGGGATGATATGTGCAGAGGATGAGATAGGTATAGGAATCAACCACTCAGGTATTATAGTACTTGATAAATCTGCAAAAATTGGGGAAAGTGTTCAAAATTATTTAGAAATATATAATGACACAATTTATGACATTTCTCTAACTCCAAACAGAGCAGACGCCATGTCACACCTTGGAGTAGCTAGAGATCTTAAAGCCGTACTTAATTTAAAATTAAATCTACCTGATATTTCTAAATTTCAATTTAAGGTAAAACATGATATAAAGATCGAGGTAAAAAATAAAAATGCCTGCCCAAGGTACTCAGGCTGCGTAATTGATAATATTAAAGTTGGTGAGTCTCCCTTAGAAATTAAAAATTATTTATCATCAATAGGAGTAAAATCTATAAATAATGTTGTAGACATAACTAATTACGTTCTTCATAGCATTGGGCAACCCCTTCATGCATTCGATTTTAATAAAATAAAACAAAAAAAAATTATTGTTAAATATGCTGAAAAAAATGAAAAGTTTTTAAGTCTTGATGGAATTGAAAGATCACTACATAAAAATGATTTGATGATATGTGATGGTAATAAAAAACCTATGTGCATTGCTGGAGTATTTGGCGGTGAAGAATCTGGAGTATCGGAAAATACCTCAACAATTTTTTTGGAAAGCGCTTATTTTAATCCATCAGATGTTCGAAAATCAAGTCAAAACCATCAACTAAAAACTGATGCTTCATATCGTTTTGAGAGAGGTATTGACCCCAATATTACAATTTATGCCCTTAAGTATGCTGCAATGATGTTATGCAAATATTGTGGTGGTACAGTATCTTCAAATATCCAAGATTTATATCCTAATAAAATTGGGGATAGAGAAATAAAATTTTCATTAGATAGAATCAATAAACTCATTGGTAAAAAAATTGAAGAAAAAAGGATTATTAGTATTTTAGAATCTCTCGATATAAATGTTTCTAAAAATGGTGAAAAGTATTCTGCAATTGTACCACCATATAGGGTTGATGTTACTAGAGAAGCAGATTTAGTTGAAGAAATTTTAAGAATTTTTGGTTATAATAATATTGATATTTCAAATAGTAATAAAAGTAATTTTTTATCGGATGAAAGAAAGGGTTCAAGAGAGTATAATATTTTGATGAAGGTGATGAATATGCTTGTTGGCAATGGATATTATGAAATCACAACAAACTCCTTAACATCTAATAGATATACTAAAGATAAATTTTGGGATGACTCATTAACTATCGAAATGATAAATAAACTAAGCGATGAGCATGCTATTTTGAAACAAAACCTTCTTTTTACTGGTCTAGAATCAATCAAACATAATATAAATAGAAAACAAAAAAACCTTAAGCTATTTGAGTTTGATAAAATCTATAAAAAAGAAAATAAAACCTATATAGAAAAAAATAAAGTTGGAATTTACCTTACGGGATCTCTTTATGAAGAACACTATTCAAGAAAGGAATCCAAAGTCTACTTTGAAGATATGATAAATCTTATGAACAGATTTTTTATTATGGCAAATATTAATAGTTATGAAACAGTTGAGTCTGTTTCAAATACACTCCAGAATTGTATTATAATCAAAAGTGCAAACAAAAATTTATGTAAAATAGGATCTGTAAAGGAAAATCTTTTATCAAAATTTGATATTCAACAAGAGGTAATATTTGCAGAGATTAATTGGGATAACTACTTATATTTTTTTAATGAAAAATTTACTTATAAAAATGTGACCAAGTTTCCAGAAGTTAAGAGAGATCTATCTTTAATATTGTCTGATGAGATTAAATTTTCTGATGTAATGGATATTATTAAGAAATCAAATAAAAAAATAATTAAAAATGTAAGCCTTTATGATATTTATAGAGGTGAAAATATAGGAAAAGATAAGGTAACGTATTCTATTCGATTCATTTTACAAGATGACAGTACAACATTGAATGACAAAACTATTAATAATACAATGGATTTATTGATTAGTTTATTTGAGAAAAAATTAAACGCCATAATTAGAAAGTAAAATGTCCAAAGGTTTAGGTAAAAAAATTATAGATCTTGAAAGTAAATTTTCCTTATTGATCAAAAGATATAATAGTATAGTATTGTTGAATGAGGAGTTAAAAAAGAAAATCGAAGAAAAAGACATCGAGCTTGTCATTAAAAATTTTCAAATTAAAAATAATATTTTAAGCTCAGATATAAACCTTAAAACACCTCTTGAATTTGAAAATGAAATTGATGATGCGATAAATGAATTAGATGACCTTATCAAAAACTTAAAAGAATAATTTTGGAAAATTTATCAATTAAACTTGTTATTGGCAACAGATCGTACCCTATGAAAGTCCCGATGGAAGATGAACAAAAGATAAGGAAAATAGGTAAAAAATTAAATAATAAAATAACTGAAATAAGGACTCAAATGAATATTGATGATCTTCAAGATATCTTAGCAATGATAGCTTTCAAATTAGCGGTAGAGATTGAAGATAAAAAAAATATAAAAAGTGAAAGTGATGATGCTGTTAATAAAATTGAAAATATTATTAGAGAAATTGATAAAAAAATAAAATAGGATTATTCTGGAGTATCTTCGTTAGGCCATTCTTTTTTGAAATTTACCCAATAATCTTTAACCGTAGTTTTAACTTCTTTCCTCAACCACAATAATCCTATAAGGTTTGGAATAGTCATTAATGCTATTGTTATTAAAGAAACATTCCAAATTACAGTTGTGTCAGCAAATGAGGCAATGAAAAATCCAATAACATAAACTATTCTATAATAAACAACAGATCCAGCACCAAATAAATATGTCATTGCTCTATCACCATAATAAGACCATGCAATAGCCGTACTAAAAGCAAATAATAAAAGGCCAATACTTACAATATAATTTCCATAATTTCCAAAAAACCCCCTATCAAAAGCAATTTGAGTTAAGGGAGCACTATGGACAAGTGACTTTCCTTCAACCGATACATTATTTTGTATTTTACCATCTATCACATTAAGAAATCCAGAAAAATATTCTCTTTTATCATCGTAAATAACAATATCCTCAGCTATAGATCTAGCATGTAAAATGGATATATTTTCTTCAATCTTACCTTCTTTGACAGTAAGAGTTCCATTTAACTTATTTATATCTTCAATTTTATTTAAATGATTATAAAGTATTTGTACGTCTTCTTCAGTTTCTTCATTATAAACTCTATCCAAGACTTCAAGGTCAGCAAATGCAAATTTATTATGATGTTTTTCATTCCAAACTCCAGAAGAGAGAAGAACAAGACCTGTTATAGTGCAGATAATTATTGTATCTATAAAAGGTTCTAGAATAGCAACTAAACCCTCGGAAACAGGCTCATTAGTCTTTGCAGAAGCATGTGCAATTGGAGCAGAACCCTGGCCTGCTTCATTTGAATAAAGACCTCTATTTACTCCCCTATTAATTGCATAAGAGAAGGATGCACCAAGAAAACCACCAACAGCAGAACTACCTGAAAATATTTGAGAAAATATTGATATGAATGAAGGAATAATATTCTCAAAATTATAAATGATAACAGAAAATGCGCCAATTACATAAACTAATGCCATAAACGGAACTAGTTTCTCGGTAATTTTTGCAATCCTCTTAATACCTCCAATTATAACAACACCTAATAGAATTGCCAGTACACCACCCGTCAACATTTTATCTATCCCAAAAGATGAATAAATAGAATTAGATATACTATTTATTTGAGGCAAACTGCCTGTACCAAATGATGATAAAACAGTTGCAAAAGCAAACAGAATACCCACCCACTTTAAATTAACTTTATTACCAAATAGCCTAAAATCAGCATTTTTCATAAAATACATAGGTCCACCTGACATTGATCCGTCAGATATTTTCTCACGGTATTTATGAGATAAAGTAACCTCAACAAATTTTGTAGTCATACCAACCATAGCAGTCATTAGCATCCAAAATAATGCTGCAGGTCCTCCTAAATGAATAGCTAAAGCAACTCCTGCTATATTTCCAGTACCCACTGTTCCTGAAAGGGCAGTGGTTAAAGCCTGAAAATGAGAAGTATCCCCTTGATCACTTTTCTTATCAAATTTTCCTCTAACAACTTTTAAAGCAAACCCAAAGTATCTTACTTGAGGAAATCTCAAATAAATAGTAAAGAAAATACCTGTTCCTAGAAGAAGTGGCACAAAATAACCTGCACTTCCAAGAAATTGGTCAATATATATTAAGAACTCATTGAATTCCTGCATGAATTAAATTTATTTAAAAGTAGAAATTATAATTTATCTTCTACCAGTTTCATTATTTTTTCTTTTTTTAAAAGAGAATCATTTAAAATTTTATCTGCTTTCTTCATTATATCATCACCGCCACTTGTATCCTTTAAATTAATTCTAACATTTAGATAAGCACCATGAATAGCAGCATGAACACATAAACATGCGACTCCAGAATCTGATAATGAATTTTGGTTTCCATCTTTTGCCAAAAACTCAATAATATGATATGAATTATATGACTCAATCATAATATTCAAAGGTATTTTAGCAGCATATAATGTAGCATCTTTTATCGCTTTAGATCTAATTTTGTTATTTTCATCGGAGTCTTTCGGTAACTTATAAGCTTCCATTATACTATTAAATGAATTAGCATCTTGATCAACAAGGGATAATAATTTTTCTCTTATTTGATTAATTTTATAAGCCTTATCACTAAAAATTTCAACTTTGTTTTCCCATCCTCTTGTATTACAAGAAAGATTAGCAACCATTCCTGCTAATGACGCACCTAAGGCACCAACGTATGATGAAACAGACCCACCACCTGGTGCTGGAGTTTCTCTCGATACTTCATCTGAAAAACTTCTGGAAGACAAATCAATCAGTTTTACATTTTTATTAGTTATTTTATCTAGATAATATTCTATTATGTTTTTATCTGGATCAAATGCCTTCACCTGATTTAGTCCAAGAGATTCTATTGCGATTTTAATGATATCCTCTTCAGGTATCCCAATAGATCTATTTTGTTTTTCTAGAAAATATTTTCCAGCATCGATCATTGATTTAAGGGGGATTAAACCTACTAATTCTGATCCTGTAACACTGGCACCTCTAGCATTGGCTTTTTTAACAACTTCTTCAAAAACAATATGGATTGGTGTTTCGGTTATATTAGTTAAGTTCATTGATATCTGTGCAATACCAAATTCTTCAATATACCACCCTATTGCTTTAACATGTGATAGCGACCCAGGGATGGTTTCAGGGTTACCTTCTTTATCATATACTATTTCACCAATTACAGGATGACCTTTTCTTTTTATTCTACCCTTCTCTCTTACATCAAATGCAATAGCATTAGCTAGTCTCGTAGATTTAGTATTTAGATTGATATTATAAGCTATTAGAAAATCTCTAACACCTATCGCTGTAGCTCCAGATTTTTTATTAAACTCTTTCCCAAAATCAGGCTCCCAATTTTTACTTTTAATTTTTTTCTCAAGACCTTCATACTCACCAGATCTCACATTTGCCAAATTTTTTCTTTTGTCCTCTTTTGCTGCATATTCATATAAGTATATTGGTATGTTTAATTCATCAGAAACCTTTTTTGCTAACTTATTAGCATATGGTATAAGCTCATCAAAACTGATGTTAGAAACTGGGATTAAAGGACATACGTCTGTAGCTCCAAATCTTGGATGTTCTCCAGTGTGCTTGGACATATCAATTTTTTCACTAGCGGTTTTAATTGCATTGAAAGCAGCAGATATTACAGAATCCGGATCTCCGACAAATGTCATAACTGTTCTATTTGTTGCTTGTCCTGGATCTACATTGAGTAGATGTACTCCTTTCGTATTTGAAATAGCTTCTGATATTTCTTTTACAACCTCTTGATTTCTTCCTTCCGAGAAATTAGGTACACATTCTATTATTTGATTCACACTCCAAAATTATATATTAATTATAGATTTTCCCTCTTTTACAGATAAAGGAAGGCTTTAGCTTTCCTTGATTATAAAGAATATCTCTATAGTCATTGGTTTCAAAGCCAATCATGTCAGCAATTTTTCCCTTATCAAGTGATCCTCTATCTATCAAAGATAATGCACTAGCTGACCTGCATGTGATTCCAGCAAGAACTTCGGCATTTGATAACTTTTCATTAGATCCAAGAAGTGACGCCTGCATTAATAGATCGCCCATAGGGGCCGATCCTGGATTCCAATCCGATGCTATAGATACTTTACAATTATTATCTAAAAGTTTTCTAGCTGGAGCAAATGGGATACCAAGACCAAGGCTACAACCGGGCAATACTACTCCTGTTGTATTGGATTTTGATAAATAATTAATTTCATCATCAGTTATTACCTCCAGATGATCGACACTGACAGCTCCATTATCAACTCCCACACTAAGACCTCCTGATGTAAATTGATTAGCATGTGCAGTTATCGAAAAATCATTTTTTACATATTTTAAAAAGTGAGAGGCCTCACTTACTGAAAAAGCTTTTTCTTCGATAAAAATATCTACTCTTTTTGATAAATTTTCTTCTTTTATTTTAGGTAATAAATCATTTATAATAGATTCAAGATATTTTTTTGAAGATTCAAAGCTTTTTGGAGTTACATGCGCTGCAAGACAAGTTGGGATAAGATCTATTTCATTATCACTATCAATTTTATTTATGATTTTTAGCATTCTAATTTCATCCTCTAGACTAGAAGCATATCCACTTTTAACTTCACAAGTAAGAACTCCTTCAAGGAAATGTCTTTTTAGTCTTTTTAATGTATTATCTCTTAATTGATCATCTGTACAGTTAGATGTTGAATTCATTGTATTATGAATTCCTCCACCTTCTGCTAAAATTTGTTGATATGAAATTCCTGAATTTCTTTTTGCATATTCATCAGATCTTTTCCCATAATAACAGACGTGAGTATGGGAATCAATAAATCCTGGAAGGAGTACACACGGGTACTTAATTTCTAGAATATCTAAACCATTTTTATTTAATAATGAGAAATTACCCACTTCTATAATTTTACCATTATCTATTACTACCCCACCATTTTCGATAATTTCAAGACTATTATCATTTATTGCACCTCTTTCTGGCACATTTGCCATTGTAATTATTTGCGAAAAAGGACCAATTAATTTCTTCAAGATTAAATATCTAAATTAAATTTTTTTGAATGTTCTCTAGCAATATCATATCCAGCGTCATTGTGCCTAAACACACCCATTGCCGGATCGTTATGTAATACTCTTTTTATACATTTTTCTGCTCTTTTAGTTCCATCAACAAGCACAACCATTCCTGCATGCTGTGAATAGCCCATTCCAACACCTCCACCATGATGAAAAGAAACCCAAGTTGCACCACCGGCAGTATTAGACATTAAGTTAAGAAGTGGCCAGTCTGATACGGCATCTGAACCATCAAGCATACCTTCCGTTTCTCTATTAGGTGAGGCCACAGAGCCACAATCTAAGTGATCTCTTCCAATTGCTATTGGGGCTGAAACTTTTCCTTGCTTTACTAAATCATTAAAAATTAGACCTGCTTTCTCCCTCTCACCCATTCCTAACCAACATATCCTACATGGAAGACCTTGAAATTGAATTTTTTCTCTAGCCTGCTCTAACCATTTTACCATATCCTTATTATGAGGGAAAGCCTCAATAAGTGCTTGATCAGTTGTATAAATATCTTCAGGATCTCCTGAAAGAGCAGCCCAACGAAATGGACCTTTTCCTTCACAGAAGAGTGGTCTAATATAATCAGGAACAAACCCATTAAAACTGAATGCCTCTGCCTCGCCACCTTGCTTTGCAAACTCTCTCAAATTATTACCATAATCAAAAGTAATAGAGCCTCTAGATTTCATCTCCAACATTAACGAGACATGTCTTGCCATGCTAGTCAGTGATAATTTTTTATATTTAGCCTGATCATTTTTTCTTAAACAATACGCATCACTTAGACTCATACCATTTGGGACATAACCAAAAACAGGATCGTGTGCAGATGTCTGGTCAGTTAAGATCTCAGGAATTATATCATCCTCCAATAGTTTTTCAAGTAGGTCTCCTATGTCACTTACTAAACCCACAGACACATTCATTCCTCTTTTCTTCGCTTGAAGGACCCAATCTCTAGCCTCTTCATATGAATCTGTCATCTTATCAATATATTTTGTTTTTAACCTTTTCTGGATTCTTTCTGGATCAATATCAGCACCAAGAAAAGTTGCGCCAGCCATTGTTGCAGCAAGAGGCTGAGCCCCACCCATACCTCCTAATCCACCAGAAACAAGTAATTTACCTTTTAAAGAGCCGCCAAAATGTTGGTTAGCACATGCAGCAAATGTCTCGTATGTTCCCTGTAAAATTCCTTGAGTCCCAATATAAATCCAACTTCCTGCTGTCATCTGTCCATACATCATTAACCCGTCTCCTTTTAATTTCTCAAAATGCTCCCAACTTGCCCACTCTGGAACAAGATTGGAATTGGCTATAAGAACCCTTGGTGCCTGATCATGAGTCCGTACTTTACCAACAGGTTTTCCAGACTGTATCAGTAGGCTTTCGTCATCTTGAAGATTTAATAATACATCAATTATTTTTTCTACAGAGTCCCTGTTTCTAGCAGCTTGACCTGATCCTCCATAAACTACTAAATTGGATGGATCTTCTGCCACTTCCGAATCTAAGTTATTTAAAAACATCCTAAGTGGCGCCTCAGTTTGCCAGCTTTTTGCATGTAAAGTATTTCCAATCGGTGACTTATAATTTGGGTGATTTGCATACTTTTCTATAAAACTTTTAGTATCCATATTTCTAAGAAGTTAGTTCAATTAATTTTTTTGACTTTATAATCATCTCTGCCTCCCTGATGTCATCTATAAAAACCTTATCATTATCACAGTGAGATATTTTCGTGCGAATATACTTATGACAATCCTCTATTTTTTGCCCAGAAGACAATGGCTTTAAAAAATCATACGCCTGAGATGAACAAATAAGTTCAATACTTAGTATTTTCTCCAAATTTTTCACTACCTGAAGAAATTTTACAGCCCCAATTGACCCCATACTAACATGGTCTTCTTGACCTAATGATGTAGTTATGGAATCTGCACTAGCTGGGTAACATAAATTCTTATTCTCACTAGCAAGTGCTGCAGTGGTATATTGTAAGATCATAAACCCAGAGTTAACACCTGTATTTTTTACTAAAAGCTTTGGCACTTTTTCGTTTCCTTTAAGAAGCAGATAAATTCTCCTATCAGAAATATTACCAAGTTCAGAGGCTGCTATAATATTATAATCAATTGGTATTGCAAGAGGCTGTCCATGAAAATTGCCTCCATTCAAAATATTACCATCTTTTAGAACGATAGGGTTATCTGTTATAGAATTAAGTTCAATATTCACCATTTTTTCAAGATGATAGAAGGCATCCCAGCTTGCACCGTGAACTTGTGGAATACATCTAACTGAATATGGGTCCTGAACTTTATCATAATCCTTATTAGAGTCTAAAATCTCAGAATTTGATAGGAGACCTCTTACCTTACTTGTAACATATTGGGCACCTTGAAAAGGCCTCAGATCAGATATTTCTTTGCTAAAAGGTACTAAAGAGCTGAGAGTTGATTCTACTGACATAGCTCCAATTATATCAGCATTTTCTAAACAATTTCTAAACCTAGTTAATGTTAAACATGTATATGCTGATATAAATTGTGTTCCATTAAGAAGCGCGAGACCTTCTTTTTCCTTAATATCAATAGGTGCTTTCTTCTCCATTGAAAGCATCTCCGAAGTCTTAACCTTTTTATTCCTGTAAATGACTTCTCCCTCACCAATTAATGGCAAGAAAAGATGAGCAAGAGGTGCTAAATCTCCCGAAGCACCAACTGAACCCTTAGAAGGTACAACCGGTATAATATTATTTTCTATTTTCCATAATATTCTCTCAATCAATTCAATACTTACTCCAGAATAGCCCATGCAAAGGGAATGAACTTTCAAAACCATCATCAGTTTTGAAATTATGTTGGGGACATCGTCTCCAACTCCTACTGCATGGCTTTTTATTAAATTACTCTGAAGTTGACTCGCCTCATCTTTGGAGATAATCGTAGTGCACAAAGCACCGAAACCAGTATTAACCCCGTAAATTTTTTTATCAGATCCTAAAGCATTTTCTACATTTTTTCTTGAAAGCAGAATTGCTTTCTTCTGAGAATCAGATATTTCAGCATTAATTTTTCCCTCAGCAATTTCAAATGCTAGACTATAAGTTAAGGTATCTTCTCCGTATTTAAATATCGTTAATGCCATTACTTTAAAGTTAGTTTTTTTAGATGAATTAAAATATCAAATAATACCTTATTCGTTATAAGATTTGTCAAGTTCTGACTGTAAAATTTTATAACATTTTTCCCTGAATGCATCTACATCTTTTGATGAATAACCATCAGTATAAATAGGTTTATGACAGATTATCTCACACGGACTCCAATTTATAAAAAAAGAGCCTTTCATAATTTTATATGCGCCTAGAAGAGATACCGGAAGAATTGGAATCTGTTTTTCTAAAGCCATAGCAAAAGCTCCATTTTTGAATGGTGCCATCGTAGGAACTTTTTCTGTCTTAATACCTCCCTCAGGAAAAATTCCTATGCTATATCCTTGATCAATAGAGTTAAATGATTCAATATATGTCTGTTTTCTACTTTCTTTACTATCCCTATCAACCATTATATGTAAATTCTTAAAAATATATCCTAAAACTGGAATATTATTAACCTGCATTTTTCCAATAAACTTAAAAGGAATATTTAAAGCAGCAAGAGCTGGTATATCGATGAATGAGAAGTGATTTGCGATGATAATATATTGTTTTTTCAAGTCTACGCCTTCCTCATACCTTATTTTCATCGGGATAAATATTAAAGAGAAAAATGTTCTTGCAATTTTATGATGTGCCCAATAAGCCATTCTTTTCAAAGGCTTAAACCAGATTCCCAATAAAAGTGGTATCGAAAAAAAAATGAAAAGAGATGAGAAAACTAAAAGACCGTAAAAAGAATATAGTATCGTAAATATTTTCATTGCAACTTAGCTGACGTAAGATAATTAAAACGAAGAACATGAAAAACTGCAGCTATAGTTAATCCAACACTTAAACCAATCCAAACCCCAAACAAACCATAATCACAAATTATTCCTAAATAATATGAAAGGGGGATAGCAATCACCCAATATGAAATAAATGTAACAAGAGTTGGGGTTTTTGTATCTCTAATACCTCTTAAAACACCTAATCCTACAGCTTGAACACCATCAGATAATTGGAATAAACCAGCAATTATTAATAGAGAAGATGCTAATGATATAACCTCATAATCATCAACATAAAATGTCGGAAGAATATCTCTAAATACTATAAAAATAAATGCTGAAATACACATTAGTATCAATACAAGAATAAAATTAGAATAACCTGATCTCCTTATTTCTGCACTATCTCCTTCACCGTAATAATGTCCAAGAGAAATCATTGAAGCCGATCCAATTCCAGAGGCAATCATATATGAAATACTTGCAAGATTTAATGCGATCTGGTGCGATGCTAACTGGATTGCTCCAATAGAACCAATTATTACAGTTGCAACAGTAAATGCACCTACTTCAAAAATATATTGTAGTCCAGATGTGAACCCGATTCCAAAAATTCCTCTGAATGATATATAGTTAAAAGAGATATTCAATCGTAAAATATATTCTTGAAATCTCTTACTATTCAAACAATAAATAAATATTATAAAAAACATTAAGACTCTGCTTATTAGAGTCGCGTATGCCGCGCCAATAATTTCTAATCTTGGAAAGCCAAATAGGCCAAAAATTAAGACAGCATTTAAGAGAATATTTATCACATTTGAAAATATTGAGATGTACATGGCAGGTTTTGTGAAGCCAAGGCCTTCTATAAATTGCTTAAATGTCTGAAATAGCATCAAAGGCACAAGAGAAATTGCTATAATATCGAGATACCTGTAGGTATGAAACAAAACCTCTTCGTCTTGGCCTAGATACTGGAGTAGATATTTAGAGTATATAGTTATAACAACTAATAATATTGTAAAGAACATATTTAGATACATTCCATTATAAAAAGTCATGGAAATGTAATTCTTATCTGATTTTTTAGATGCAATAAGTGGTGTTATCCCATAAGATAAGCCAATACAGAAAAGAAGTATAAAACCAAAAATTGAGGTTGAGAGAGATACAGCAGCTAATTGAGTGATGGAAACATTACCTATCATAAGACTATCAGCTACACCTACTGTAATGTGACCGAGTTGGCTTATCATTATAGGAAATGATAAGTTCAGGTTTTCCTTAATATGTTGAGATAATTTCATGGGAGGCAAAGATAAAAAAAAGCCCGATTTCTC
>CEQX01143850.1_pt1 | contig 15072 bp, 13 predicted proteins | sample 356261 | NCBI WGS metagenome assembly CEQX01 (sample SAMEA2621076, study PRJEB7988) | marine metagenome | isolation source: saline water (ENVO:00002010), including | reverse complement strand
CGGTAATGTGATTTTCATCCATGGAGGTTTGAATATCGGCAACAAGAGGACGCCAAGCGCGAGTGCGCTCACCATCCAACTGAGATAAATGCCGTCCATAGATGAACCTCAACCCCTACGGGGTTGGGTATAACACATGAAACCTCGCAGTCAAAAGACTACAATATGGCGTTCCTTGACTTACCATGCACCGTGGACATAGGGTTTGCCATTGTCCGGATCTCTTCGGTTCGCCAAGTCCCAAATTCTTTCAAATCTGAATATGCCACTTGAACAGCCATGTGTCCACTCAAATCCAAGAGCGTAATTCCCCACCGTTCGAACTTTTGGCTTTTCTTTCTGCAAGGCTTCGATTTGCCTGCGAAGAGTTTTGCTTGAATCGTCTTCGTTACGTAGCGGTGAGCATTTTGCACAGGGACATGCGTGACGTAAGTCATCATAGGTGATTGTGAACTCTGATTCGTCGTCATAAGTGACAACAACATCCAAATCACGTCGTTCAAAACGCTTCATTTTGGGCATGTCACTCGTCATTTTTCCACCATCATATAATTTCAAGACCTGACCCTGAATCTTCATTTATTTGTTCTTGTATCGCAGAAACAATTGCTGAAAATGCAGCAGCAGAAGCACCATCTGGTTCACTTACAATTCGATGTACACCATCGTCACCACCCCGTACAAAACCTGGGTCAAATGGAAGAGCTCCCAAGAATGGCACTCCAAACTCTTCAGCAGTAAGTCGCCCTCCACCTTCTTTGAAAATATCGAGAGTGACGCTAAATGCTCCATCATCATTTGCGGTTGCTTTGATGGTTTTACCTGCAGGCGCTGCGATCTCAATTTCAGAACCGGGTTTGGCTTTACCTGAGACGGTATAGCCACTCATATTTTCGACGATTCCGAGCACAGGTACTTTCAATGATTCGGAGAACGTAATGGATTTGCGGCTGTCGAGCAGTGCTACTTCTTGAGGGGTGGTCACAATGACCATACCGTCGATATCGGGCAGTGATTGTGCAACAGTGAGCGGTTCGTCAGATGTGCCCGGCGGGAAATCAATGATGAGGTAGTCGAGATTACCCCATTCTACATCCCCGATGAATTGTTGAATCGCACCGAGTTTGATCGGGCCACGCCAAACAACAGGCGTGTCTTCATTGTCAAGTAAGAACGCCATAGAGATGACCTTGACACCAAGGTGACCCTGAGCCGGATGGATGCGGCCTGATTCAACATGCAGTCGGCGTCCGTCAAGACCCATCATTTTCGGGACATTCGGTCCAGTAATATCGATATCAAGAATCCCAACAGAAAGCCCTTGCTGAGCAAGAGAGAGTGCAAGGCCAGTTGAAACGGTTGATTTTCCGACACCGCCTTTTCCGGATAAGACCATGACTTTATGTTTGATTTTCTTGCCGATTTCCTCCATCGACATTTTTCGCTTCATCTGAGCATAAGCCTGTTCCATTTTCTTTTGTTCTTGCGGTGTTGCTTCCATTGGCAAACTCCCCGTTTTAGGGTTGTGAGTGGAGACAGGTGAACCCGACATGATACCAGCACTGGTCTGATATACTTCAACCCATCTTTTACGAATTCTTTTGGCGAATCATTTGGCGATGGCTGAAATGAACGACGAATGACAAGAGTATGAACGACAGGGTTCGAAAAATATCAAACGACTGGTCTTCATATGCCCATGCTAAAGCAACTGCAAGTCCCATCGAAAGAGGTAGGCCGAATGAATTGGCGCGTATTTTCTCACTGGCCTCAGTTACTTGCCCAAAGACAGTTATGCATGGCGCAATAAAAAAGGTCAATACCGAGATGAATACTGCAATTACTCGGAAGAGAATATCCCAATCTTGAGCTGCTGCGACAATGTGGCCTAAGAAAAGAGCAGCATACAGTGTGGCGGTAATACAGACGCCACGAAAAAAAGGCGAAGCGTCTTTCAGCATGAGAGTAGCAATCGTTTCTCCTTTGAGAACCCTTCTCTGCCGAAAATCAATAAATACACTCGCATGTAACACAACAACATGCGTATCTTGTTTGTCTGTGTAGGGAACTCATGCCGGTCTCAAATGGCAGAGGGTCTCGCCCGTTCAATGGGTTTTGAAGCGGATTCTGCCGGTACACATCCGGCGCAAAGAATTGCTAGTAACGCTGTTGTTGTGCTTCATGAACGCGGAATCTCAACTGAGGGAATGGTGCCTAAAAATGTCGCAGACTTTTCTGCAGAACATTATGACCTCGTTATTTCAATGGGATGTGGAGTTGACTGTCCAATGATGCGAATCGACCAAGACTGGGAGCTGGAAGATCCGGTAGGTCAAGCATTGTCGGTATACGAATCGACAGCGGATACCATCGAGAAACGCCTCAAGGAACTGCTTGAATGATTATTCTTCTTCGCTGGGAACGTCGCCAATTCCATCCAGTTCGATTGTAAGCACGCTCACAGTTCGTTCTCTCTCCTCTTGAGTAAGTATCTCCGAGGAACACTGAATCTCGCCGATTCTTACTTCGGAAGGTAAGCCTTGAGCAATGACTCCATTTCTGCGACGGCAAATTTCCGCAACATCGACAGCGCGACCAATCGTCGCGCCACGAGCTACAAGCTGAACCTCTCGGTTTCCTTCTTCCATTGCCATAACAACGGCCCTTACATATGCATGCAGTGGTTTTTTCCCGATAAAAATAGAACGCCGCTCACCCATTGGCCTGCCTCAAGGCGGACTCCTCCTTTCCAGTGGTTAAGTATTCGCCTCTTTTTTGTCAAAGAGTGGCTTAGATTTGACTAAAACAGGTAGTGAAAGGGAGGGTGGTACGGACGCCGGGATTTGAACCCGGGTTCAAGCGTTGGCAACGCTCGGTGATAACCGCTACACTACGTCCGTAGAGGTAATCACCCCAAAGAACAGTGGTATAAACGGTTGTCGGCCCGACTGTATGCTTAATTAAATCCAAAACGGTCTTCGCCCTGTTCGTTTTCAGGTCTGTTACGAATTGAGATAAAAGCGACGACTACGACACCAATTCCAAAGATTATGAGAATCCCAAGAATCATACCATCCGTAATTATGTTCCCACTCACGCCAGGTAGGGTCGTCTGCTCCTCACTCAACTGCACTGCAACAGAGGTTGTTGGGCTTACTTTTCCGTATGCATCCGATGCCTGAATTAAAATTTCATGAGTACCGAGTGGAATACTGTTACGTATTTGCATTTCTACTGTGTAAATCCCATCATTTGCAACCACATCTCCATTGGTTCCATCATCATACATCCTCTGCCATGTGGCTTGGGATGTGAAAGGTCTAAACACTCCAAGATTTGCTTGAGCCAAACTGATACCATCATAATCACTGATAGCCACTTCGAGCAAATACACTGAATTATCACTGCTTTTCTCAATGCTAAGGACTCCAGGAGAGACGATTTCAGGGCCAGTATTGAGTATATTGATGCTTATTTCTTCCAAAACAGAATCAGAAATGTGGTGAGGTCCGTATATTGCTTGAAGAGATGGATCAACGCCCTCAACATGCCACATTGTTGTGAACTCGGTTTCGCCTAATCCGTCCGTTGATGAAAAGGTCAAAATCTGCTCTCCAGGCATCATTGATTCAGGTACTTCAAATGAGGCAATCCACACATCATTTGTGAGGATTAATTCAATCTGTTCACCTCCGTATTCTCTCAAATCAAGCGTTACGGTTTCTACTCCATGGCCATCGTAAGCCTTGGTATTGACAATCATGGTTGTTCCTCTCGGACCAACTTCAGGAAGGATTTCCAAGGCGAACAATCGTGGACCTTGATTGATAATTTCAATCGCACCTGAGCCGGTTGTTACTAATCCCCAAGTATCGGATGCAGTCACGTTGAGCGTGACATTTCCAACCTCAAGACCCGGAACGAGAATGTTTGTTGTAAATCGTTGGTCGCCGATGGTTGTATCACCGTCAAGTCCTCTGTCGTTCATTGTCACGATATCTCCCCCAAGAGGGGAGAGGTCGACAGTAACCGAGTCAACATTCATTTCATCATCGCTGACATAGGCGACTAATGTACCGGTGCTCCCACCTTCTCCGTAAATGACGCCCTCTTCCAGATACAGTTCTTCGAGAACAGGTGCGGTGTTATTTTCAGCGGTGATTACGGCGGGAGATAAGATGCGTTCGACAACTTGACTTTCAGTAAAGTTGGCGGTTTCATTTCCGTCACCATACGGGAGTTCCAGAGTTCGGTAAACGCTTGAAAGAAGCCCCATGAGTGGACCTTGATCTATGATTGAGCCCGTTGCAGAACCACCTTCTCCGTAGGAACCTACCCAATTTGTCACGTGTAAATTAAAGCCGTCTCTCGGGTCATTGCCGGTTGATTCTGCTCTGATGATGAGTTCAAGGCCCTCTTGGTCATTGAGTCGAAGGGTGTCTCCAGGAACGAGAGGAATCGGCATCAAACCGGTTTCTCTTGAAATTGTAATTTCACCAAGTATTTCTTCCGATTCTGGTTGCGTTGCGTTCACTTGAACAGGGCTATTTTCTGGGCGTTCATCGCCGCTTGAAGGGTCGGCTCCAGTTTCTTCCCACACGATGCGAACAGTCCTGTTTTCCCATTCTGATTGAACCACTTGGTAATCCCAAGATTCGTTATGATTCGCCCCAACGCCTTGGCCATCGAAGAAATTTCCACCGTTAATTCCCGTAATGTTGAACCAGGTTTCCTGATGAATTACATTCACTAAAAATATCTCTTGAGTTGCATTTGCTTGGTCTCCAGTTTCCTCGATTGTTCGCACAATACCAAAAGTTCCCTGAGCATCACCGGTAATGACTCCATCCATGTGCAAATCATCTTCAAGGGTAATTCCATCTTCAGTTAACCAATGAAGGTCATGAATCGTTCCGTTAATCATGATGCTTGAATTTTCATCCTCTTCGTTAAGACCAAATGTTCCTTGGCCAAGAAATTCATTCTTTTGATCGGTGCGAACACCATCTTCCCAACGCTCAAGTATGGTTAATCCATCCAACGATACATCCATTTGAAAATCATCTTCATAAAGCACCATGTCTGCAAGTGCTTCGAACTGAGTATGTTGCAATCTTCGAATGCCGTTTTCATCCCATGTTTCCAAGAAGAAAACGCTGACTTCACCTGATACATTGAGTCCTTGTCCTTCCTCGCTTTCATCGATGATTGAAAGATCTCCAGTCGCTTCAATTCGTAATCTTTCAGACAAGTCTCCATCAATCATTGAGCGATTAAACCATCCATCGGATACATTTGCCGAAATTACGCTTTCGGAATCACCATCGAGTGTGACGAGGTGAAGTATTCCGCTGCCCCGGGCATCAAATACTTGTGAAGTTAGAACGCCTGATTGAATGGTTTCGTTTTTCCAAATCGAATCAAGCACCAATGAAAGTTCAGTTGAACCGTCGTTCGTATTTTCTAATGTCGTAAGATTGCCACTGCCTAATTCCCACGAATTGAGAACATTACCCTGGCGCATTTGCCATCCCTGTCCGTTGAAGTCGAGAGCAAATCCTTGTTCTCCTTCATCAGTTGAGTATGTTTGATTCAAGTCCCATGAGGTTTTGAGAAGGACTTCATGGTCTGCCATCGGTTGATTCCATGTTCCGACAGTGAATGTGCGGAGCGTTTCAATCGGTTCGGTTAACGTATCTCCATTCCAGCTGTTGATGGTTACTGAAATGGTTATTTCATCACCCCATTGTAATGTGGTGTTGAGCAGTGCGTGTGCGGTTCGCATGCCATTCTCGGAACCCCATGTGAGAAAGACATCTGTGGTGAGCAATGAATCGTTCTGAACGTGATTGACATCAACCTCAACGCCGTACGATCCGTTGTCTGTGAAAGTGATCATGTAAGCGTGTTGGTTTTCTCCACCATCACCTTCAACCCATGCTGTGTGAATGGTAGGAGCAGAAGGACTTGATTGAGCAGTTGCAGTAAAGACCAGTGGCAAAACCATGACCAAGAAAAGACCGAGTGCCCGTCTTGATTTCTGTGTGCTCATGGAATAAGGTAGGGCCTGCTCCTCTTCAATACTTGCGCAGTTCTGTGCCATTTACCGATGGTTGATTCCTGTCTCTTCATCATCCAGTACATATCCAAAAAGCAACGGAGCGACAAGAGTAGCATCACTTTCTATCACAAATTTAGGCGTCTTTACATCGAGTTTACCCCATGTGATTTTTTCATTTGGTGGTGCTCCAGAATAGCTACCATACGATGGTGAAGATTCACTAATTTGGCAATACCAACTCCATAATGGAACCTTTCGTTGCAGGTCTTGGTGGAGCATTGGAACCACACAAATTGGGAAGTCACCTGCAATCCCGCCACCTATTTGCAGGAAAGCCATTGATTCTGTTCGAGATTCATACCATTCAGCTAAATGCATCATGTATTCAACACCATTCTTGATTGTTGATGACCGAATTTCACCTTCAATACATCGAGCAGCAAAGATATTTCCTAATGTTGAATCTTCCCAACCGGGGACATAAATTGGAAGATTCATTTTGGCGGCAGCATAGAGCCATGAATCATTTGGGTCTGCCTCAAAAGTGGAATCTAAAGTTCCATCTTGCAGTAACTGGTAGAAGTATTCGTGAGGTAGTTTGGAAACACCTGCCTTATCTGCTTGTTTCCAGCACGACACAATGTGGTGCTCAATTTTCCGGAAGGCTTCTTCTTCAGGGATACAAATATCGGTGACTCTGTTTAATTTTCTTTCGAGCAATTTAGCATCGTCTTCGGCGGACAAATTGCGCCAATTATCAATCGACACGTACGATTTATGGGCGACCAAATGAAACACATCTTCTTCCAAATTCGCACCCGTACATGAGATGCCAGCAACATGTCCCGCTCGGATCATGGGTGCAAGACTGCGGCCAAGTTCAGCGGTACTCATTGCCCCAGCAAGCGTGACAAATATTTTCCCACCATCACTTAAAAAATTCGTTAAAGACCGAGCAGCACGAGCCAATTCACCAGCGTTGAAATGCCGGTAATGTTGATCGATAAAAGCGCGAATAGACATCTTATCCCTCCTCGTGTAAGAAGCGAGCAACACGCTGTCTACGTTTGAGAACTAAGGCAGGTATTTTTTCTACAAGTTGCGCATGAATATCGTCTGCTAAGGCATCCGGATCTGAGCCGCCACAGGTAAAACAATCCACAGCCAACCATCCACTTTCGGAATAGCAATGGGCAGTCACATGACTTTCGTCGAGTAAGACGACCGCAGCAAATCCGATTGGAGAGAGCGTTCCATCGAACGGCTCAACATGGGAGTGCACATTTCGCGCATCACTGCGTTCCACAGCTTGTTCAAGAAGTTCGAGGATCCATTGAGCATCATTTTTCAGAGGGGGAACATATCCTGTGTAATCAAGGAAGACATGAGCGCCATGAGATTGCATATTCGTCACCCATATCCCCCCTTTCATGCTGATTTTTAAGGTATTTCACTTTGTATTTGATTTTTAAAAAAATGAGATACTTCCGGGTGGCGTTTTTTCCCTGCTTGCGCAGCAGTCGAAATCCAACGACCTTCTTTGCGAGCCTTGACATGTGTTGCAATCACCTTTGTAGCAATCATGGCAGCAGTAAATTGAGTTAGAGGCGTATGTTCTTGGGCTACGATTTCATTCACATCAGCACTGATAACGGTCGCATCAGCAGCAGAAAAAACTGCTTCGATTGTTTCAGTTGCTTGCCAAAAAGAGAGACCGCCGGGAACTGGAGTTCCTGTGGCCGGTACAATACTCCCATCCAAGCCATCGATGTCAATTGTAAGATGAACTGGTCCAGATAAGTTTCTGAGTTCCTCCAAGCAAGAGCTCCACGCTTCTTCTCCGTTTGAGGGGGATTGCGTATCACGAGCAAAGAAAGTTTTGACCCGATTATCCTGTTCGATAACTTCCGCTTCCTGCTTAGAATATGCACGAATACCTATCTGAAACAGTCGACCAACTCCCAAGTCAAGCGAACGACTTGCGGCACAAGCATGAGAATATCTTTCACCATCAAGTTGTTGGCGCAGGTCTGCATGGGCGTCAATTTGTACAATCGTCAAGCGACTTAGGTCCTCATCGACGAGAGGGTGATGCTGCGCTGCCATGACCAGAGGCGGTAAGATTCCATGCTCTCCGCCTAAGATGAGAGGAAAGCAATCTCCAGCAAACCAAGGCTTCAGGTATCCGGTAATGTTGTCTAACTGCTCTGTGAGACTGTTTCCTTCTGCGTCCCATTCTGGTGCGGTGAACAGAGCACTACCTGCCGGTAAATCTTCGCCAAGCGAAGCATCGAATAACTCGACTTGAGCACTTGCGACAACACATGCGGCAGGGCCACCAGCGGTACCCTGTCCGTAAGAGGTCGTGAGTTCGTAAGGCAGTTGCAAGATAGCGACATCGACTTCGCTTCCCTTTTCTGGTAAGCCAAGGAAATTACCCTCCACATACTCTTCGCTCACATCCTTGCCCTTGCACAGGCGTTTTTGAGGCTGTTGATTGATGTTGTTTAAGTCGAGTCGCCTGTTGGGTTGCATGTGGGGGGCTTCTCGCGAACCCCTTTTTCATGGGTGCTGGGGGGACAATATTCACTTTTTTTTGTGTTTTTCATGAAATATGAGCGATGAGTCTATATGGGTCGGATGACAATACTATACAGTGTCTGCGAAGTAATTTGGCGGGATGAGGGGAGAGAAAAATGACAATGACATTATCGGAACTTACTCGTGCTATTCAACAACACATCGATTTGGAGATGGATGAAGAAGTGGCACAAGGCATGGCAGAACACGCACTCGGATTTTTTGGATTTTACAATCGGATTATCGATAATGCATTGGAGCCTACGGATCGAAACCTGTTTTACATGTTCCAAGATTATGACCTTTTAACAACTGAATCTGAGGAAACGACTCTCTGGGACGGCCGTGAATGGAGGATTCACTACTGGAAGTTTAAACCTGATTTGCGAGAACGGGTCGAGGCTTACATGCAGCGAAATTTGGAACCTGAGGAAATTGATCCCTTTGCCGACATTTATGGCGGCCAGACCAATATCAATTCAATTTGGACGCGTGAATCCGAACGTGTGACTAATCCAAACGCCTTTACATCGGATTGGTAACGAACCCAAGTGTTTTTGATTCTTGCATTACAGCACCATCCATGCGAGTAGCCATTGGTCTGATTTTGTGCCTGCTCCTTCCGGTTGTACCCCTCCCCACTGTTCACGCCGAAGTCGATCAAGATGAGGCGTGGCCTGGTGACCCAATCGATAGCCATGTCCACATGACTTGGGCTGCAATGACATTAGAAGTGAATGAATGGGCTGATGACCATCCAGATATTGTGAAATTGGAAGACGTCGGTAAATCACGAGCTGGAAAAACTCTGTGGGTTGTTCAATTATCTGACTGGTCTACGGAATACAAAGCCAACGGAAGTGCGAAAGAAATCATTTACATCGATGGCGGTCATCATGGCAATGAATATCTTGGAACTGCCTTAGCATGGCTATCGGCAAAGTGGTATATTGACGGTTGGGTTGAAGGTAACGAGGAAGCAATTCAGGTCTTACAAAATTCAGAAGTTCACGTTCTCATCATGCTTAACCCGGACGGCAATGACATTGATACCCGATGGAATCTCGGTCAAGTTGATTTAAACCGAAACTACGACCACTACTGGAACTCATGCCCCACGACTCAACCAGGCACTGCCGCATTTAGCGAGCCAGAAACGCTTGCTAATTCGGTCTACATGAATACCGTCGTCCCAGATGCAGACCTCTATGTGACTATGCATACTGGTGTTTGGATTATTCTCTATCCTTGGGGAAAATGGCCTGAACAACCACCGGACTGGGAATTATTCCACGGCATCCGAGAGGATGTGAATGGAGGGATTTCTGACATTCCAATTCAAAATGCAAATCAAGGTTTGTATCCGAATTGTGGGACAAGTAGAGACTACGGTTACGGCGTAATGGGATTCCCAACCTTCACGTTCGAAACCGACGATGAACAATTTGTACCCGGTTCAGTTGAGAATCTCAATGATCGATTAGGAGAGGAGATGGATGTCATGAGATACCTCATCAACAACGTGTGGTATTGGCGCGCTCGTCTTGATGTTCAATCGATAACGATTGATGATGACACACTCACATTGGATGTTGCAAACCACGGAATGGCTTCAACTGCAAATGCCAGTCTCGAATATATCAGTGGAAATGGTGAAGTCGTATGGTCTTCACCTTACTTTGAAGTGAACGCTACGAACAGTTCCGTCGTCTCATTTTCGTTCAACGAAGGCATGCTTACCGAGGATGGAATGTGGAACCTCTATTATCAAAAGCGGGTCATCAATGCTGCCACGTGGGTCAATGAAACGGTTAACGTAAGCGCAATGCTCGTGGAGAGCGAGAATGACCGTTTTCTCATTGGATACGGATTGTTTAATCCGGTATCAGTTCTCGTTGCTATCGTAGGAGTTGCTGCATTCGCAAACGAAGCAGAGACTCGCCGTAATCCCGATGACGATGAAGACATTGAACTGAATGTTACGGGCGAGAATTGAAGTGCCGGACCACCTACGCAAGCATAGGTGAACTCATGAAAGTAAGCGTAAGCCCCGGCCATAACATTAACGGAACCCTCATTTTGCCCCTTTTTGAAGGCTCAGAAGCAGTCCCCAATTCTCTTCAAGAAGGCCTACATACTGCATTGAAAGGTCAAATCAACCGCATACTTTCAGAGGGCGACTTCAAAGCCAAAGTCAAGACAACAATTTCCATTATCGGAAGCGAAGGCGGTAAAGCAATGCTTGTCGGCCTTGGCAAAGAAGATGATGCTGACGTCCACGCTTATCGCAAAGCAGGTGCAGCAGTCATCGCAAACCGAAAGAAAGCCCACGGTACTGATTTGACCGTTCGATTCAGTGGCACTCCGGTCGAATCCATGGGTGCGTTCATCGAAGGTATGTTGTTGCGTGATTATTCATATGACCACTACAAGATGCAAGATGAAGACGACAAAGAAGCCGAAATTGATGTTCGAGTTACATGTGATGAAGGGCAAGAAGAACCTCTTGCTAAACTCATTAAAATTCACGCAGGAGTTGCCTCTGGCGTTCACCTTTCACGAGATCTTGGAAACTGCCCTCCAAACGACATGTATCCGGAAGCATTTGCAGACCAAGCATGGGAATGGGCGAAACAATACGATAACGTCAAAGTGACCATCATCAATTACGACCAAGCAATCAAAGCAGGTATGGGTGGATTGGTCGCTGTTGGAATGGGTTCTGCTCGAAAACCATGTATGGTTATCTTTGAGATGAACCGTGAAAAGAGCGGCAGATGCCCAATGCTTGTTGGAAAAGGAATTACCTTTGATACGGGTGGAATATCGCTCAAACCAGGTGCGAACATGGACGAAATGAAGTATGACATGGGTGGTTCAGCAACTGTTTTTGGAACTATGCAGGCCCTCGCATCTACCGGTCATGAAGGCAAAGTTGTTGCAATTACCTGCATGGCTGAAAACATGCCATCATCCAACGCTCAACGACCAGGAGATGTCATCACTACACTCTCTGGAAAGACCATTGAAATTCTCAACACCGATGCAGAAGGACGTTTGGTCCTCTCTGACGGTTTGTGGAAGGCCGGAGAGTTCGACCCAGAATACATCATTGATTTTGCAACCCTAACGGGTGCTTGCGTCGTCGCTCTCGGTCACGAAGCAACTGGACTTTGGTCGAATGACGATGATTTCCGAACACGAATCCATGAGGCTGGAAACGCTGTGGGTGAATTGGCTTGGCCAATGCCACTTCTTCCTGCTTTCGAGAAGGAAATGACCAACTCCAAAATTGCGGATACACGAAACCTCGGCGCCGGTCGTTATGGTGGAGCAAACACAGCTGCAGCCTTCTTGAAGCAATTCGTTCCTAACCGTAACTACGAGAAAGACGGCGAACAAATCACTTGGGCTCACATGGACATTGCTGGAACATATTGGGGCGCAAAGACCAACTCTATGGTTGGAAACGGCGCTACAGGTGTTCATGTCCGCACAATCTATCACCTGATTACCAATGGTTGATTCGTTGTGAGGCGAAACCCATGCATCGGCGTGCATCACTACCTGCACGCATCAATATTTTAGGCGAACATACAGATTACGCAGGTGGTCTCGCTCTGCCTTTTGCGGTTGATTTGCGATTGACGTTGGATGCACGTTCTCAAAAAAATGGTTATGATGGTGAATCAACAGTTGTTGACTTGTGGCGTGCTGCTGGTGGTTGGCCTGCTCGGTTGTCAGTCGAAAGTCAAATTCCAATTGGCGTGGGAATGTCGTCATCTGCGGCTTTATGTCTTGCAGTTGTTTTGTGTGTAAATGGCTTCATGAATCCGCAAGAGGCTTGTATTGAAGCACAGCGAATTGAGCATGAAGTTCTCAAAACTCCTTGTGGACTCTTGGATCAAATGGCTATGATGTATGCCAAAGAGGGATGTGCAACTCTGATTGATTTTACCGATTCCTCAACAAAATCTGTTGAACTCCCTTCCTCTTGGATATTCAAGTTGGTCGATTCAGGAATACACCGCAAACTCAGTCAAACATACCATGGCTCTGTCGATCAAAACGTACGTACCGCTCATGTTGAATCTGAAAACTCACGAGTTCGAACTTGTTTAAGCGCACCCGCATCTCAACTTGGACTCCTCCTCAATGAATCCCATGCTTCGCTCCAAAAACTTGGAGTTAGTCTTCCCAACCTCGATGAACAGGTTTTGAAGTTACAACAAACAGATGGTGTATACGGTGCAAGGATGATGGGTGGTGGTTATGGTGGTATGATTCTAATTTTAGTTGAAAACGCTCAAGTCCTTCCAGAATATCCCGTGTATTCTCCATCACAGGGGAGCATTCTTGAGGAATTTTTCGAATGACGCGAGCCGCTCAGGTGTTCCTATGTCCCAGAATTTTGTGTCATTCAAATGAACTACGGCTTTCCCTGAGAGTGCAGGATACACCGTTTCTTCCCAACTCCATTTTCCTTCTTTGCCGTATTTGAGAACCGTTGATTTCTCAACAAGACTCGTTCCCGCCTCATATCCAGTCAGTGCCTCAGTTGATTCCAAGTGTTTGTCATACTGTATGAGTCGTCCATTTTCATGCCTGAGGTTATTCGAATCATGAACTTGAGTAACGGTCATTGTAAGAGGCGAATTTGAAGATTCGTGAAGTTTAATCAATGGTCTGTATTCTATCGGATGCCAATCATCACCCCATACAAGAAGGAAACGTTGTTCAAGCAGTTCCTTTGCATTCCATAATGCACCACCGGTTCCAAGTGGCTCGTTTTCTTGATGGAAAGTCAGTGCCATTCCTGGATGAGTAATTCCTTCAAATTGTTCGCCGAGATGTCCTGTGAGAATCAATGCATGCATACATCCTTGTGCTTTTGCCCATTCAAGAATATGATGAAGCATTGGTTTCCCATGTACTTCAATCAGTGATTTTGGGGTTTTTTTTGATACATTTCCTAAGCGAGTACCCAGTCCCCCTGCCATCACGACCAATTGAGGTGCTGTGTGGGATTTGACAATGGCAGCATATTCGTGGCCGCTTTCTTTGAGGGTTCTTTCTTTTGTCTCAAAATCCACATGATACAATCCAAATCTTTGGTCATATCCTTCCGCCCACTCGAAATTATCCATCAAACTCCAATGATAGAATCCACGGACGTCAATTCCATCTGCAATGGCTTCTGCAGTAATCAGCAGATGTCTTCGTATATGTTCGGGCCGCATGTCATCATCGTCGTCGGCAACTCCATTTTCGGTGACGATAATCGGCATATTCAGGTTTGTAACCATATCAAAAGCTCGACGAAGTCCTTCCGCATACATCGGATATCGAAAATCCGTTCTCTGCTCCCACGGTCGAATAAGTGGGTCAATCTCAACTTTTGTTGGCATGAATGGCGTGGTTAACAAATGCGTATAATAATTCACGCCAATGAAATCACTGCTGCCTTGAAGTCCTTCAATCCTCTTTGAAAAGAGGGCAGATGGAGGTTTGAATTTTCCAGTTCTCAGCGATTTTAACCAGCATTTATTGAACATGCCATCAAGAATTTTTGCCTGCATCCAATGAAGGGGATTCCAACGGCGATAGGGATCGAAAATGTTGATGTTCTTTACCAACCCAATTTGGCATTTGTCGCCATTTTTCATTCCTTTGAGAGTACGGTAGCATTGTGCGTGGGCACGCATTAAGTTGAGCGATACCGTTCGAACTCGTTTGAACGAGCGAACACCGGGCGGGAACTCCCCTAAGACATACCCCATCGTTGCATAGACTGCTGGTTCATTGATTGTGCACCACCATTCAACACGGTTGCTCAGGTGTTCAAACATCAGTGAACAAAAGTTGACCCATCCGGCGATGTTTTCTTCTTTTTCAAAACCCCCACGTTCATCCCACCACAGGGGTTGAGTGAAGTGGTGTAAAGTTGCCATTGGTTGAATTCCTTGAATCAAGAGTTCATCGACCAAATCCGAATACCACTGGATTGCTTCGGAATCGAACTGCCCTTCCTGCGGTTCGATTCTTGACCACTCAATTGAAAATCTGTAGTGTGACACTCCGAGTTCTTTGATGAGTGAAACATCCTCTTCTCTTCGATTCCAATGGTCGCAAGCATCACCGCTTAATTGTTGACTTTTCGAGTAAGGCTCAAAGGCTGACCAGTTGTTGGTATTTCCACCTTCGATTTGATGGGATGCAGTCGCAACCCCCCACATGAAATTTTTTGGAAAGGCATTTCCTTCTTTCAGTGAACGAAAATCAACATGCTCCCACTGGCGATGTTCTTCCGTCCACATGGACTCACCAATGAGAGAATAGTCAAGAGGGTTTGGTTTAACTCCGACATACCGAAGTTGTGCATCAAGGTGCGGATAGCGGGAGTCGAACCCGCGACAAGAGGTTGGAAACCT
>CEQX01048147.1_pt1 | contig 15101 bp, 8 predicted proteins | sample 356261 | NCBI WGS metagenome assembly CEQX01 (sample SAMEA2621076, study PRJEB7988) | marine metagenome | isolation source: saline water (ENVO:00002010), including | reverse complement strand
TACCTTCTTTAATTCGAACCTCTATTGATAAATTTTGTCCTCTCGCGACTCTAATTTTATCCCCGTATAAACCAACCACTTGCAGCTCATAGTCACTCGGCCATTGTAAATCCATCAATAGAATATTTCGTTTGTACCATGTATTTAGGTTTTTAGATTTAACAATCCCAAAAGCGCCAAAGAATAAAATTAAAGTGAGCGCTGTGAGAGTAAAAAAATTAACCTTCATCCTTGCTCTTCTGAATGCAGAATCAACCGTTATTCCACTAGCTATCTGAGCACCTACTTCTATAGTCTCTTCAATCATTTTTAAAGAAACATCAGAAACTTTATGGTGTTTCATTCTAGATAATTCAAGAGCGCTAATTAAAGACTCATTCATGTCACCTTGAGAGCTCTCTAACTCAAGAAGTAAAGCATCGTCACTTAATTTTGATACAAGGGGAAGAATTAGTTTCTTGTAAGAAATAAAAAGAATGTACCCCACTCCCAAAACCAACATTATAATACGTTGAGGCTTATCCATCCGAAATGATCTATCGATAAAAAAATCAACAGTTGCAATAATCAACAATACAAAAAGTATATTTTTTAACCCATTTACAATAAAATACCTTTGAACTGCCCGACGCATCCTACCAAGAACAGACTTTATCTGCTTTGGAATTATATCGTTAGATACTGATGACATGGCTTATGTGAATATATTATATCAATTTAAATTTTTTCCGAAGAGCCCACTCTAAAACTAAGAGTAAAAAAAGCGAAATGAATAAAATACGATTATCCCATAATGGCCTCGGTGGACTATCATACGTTAATCTCCTTGAAAGGTCGGGAAGCAAGTCAGGGATTGCGGAAATCTGATCTGGATTAAAGTAAACTCCACCGGTTGAAGAAGAAAAACTCTTGAGCCTATCTCTATCAAGCCAGGTGTCCTTTATTTCTTTAAAGGGAATCACCACCATAAAATTAGAATTAATCATAACCTCATCACCACTTCCTTCATCAAGTTCAATAGCAACTGAATAGGGGCCGTCATTGGCAGCAACGACAGTTGTCTCGTATACACCTGACTGATTAGGTAACTTCTCAAAAGTAATGTTTTTACTTTCTTTATTTGGTAGAGTTAAAACTGCCTGAACATTAGGAACATCAAGCCAGTCAAAGTTTTTTTGCCTCAATGACGCCGTTAATCGAATTCTATCACCTACCTGATATTGAAACCTTTCAGTTTCAATTTGGCCTCTTCTCTTTCCTACTAAAGAACGCCCTTCTACTAAATATCTTGTGGTTTGAACCCAAAATCTTTTGAAAAATTCTGCATCAAGACCTTTAGTCCGCCAACGCCAGGTTCCATCAAATCCCAAATATGTTGTTCTGCCTGTACCAAACTGACCAGTAACAAGTAGCGGCCGTGAAATTTCCTTTCTTCTCAATGTTGGATCCGAATGCTCAATCAAAACTCTTGCAGCAGGTTTAGGCTCGAGCGCAGGAAAGCTCCAAAATGTACCAGGTAATTTTTTCCACTGATCCAAAGTTCTCTGTGGGTCTTCATAAAACCTCATTATAGGTTGATCCGCATTTGCGGCAACAATTGCAAGAGGCCACTCTCGATTATTTAAAGAAAGCAAACCACTAACCTCCATGCTCCCAACATCACCAAGAGATACAGGTAAGAGCTCCTTAACTTCAGAAGTTCTCGAATCGGTTAAAAACCTTCCTGCATAAACCGGTCCAGGCATATACAAAAAACCGCCCGAATGTTCACTCACAAAACTTTTATATAGCTCTATCACATCCTCATTAAATTCTATTGGATTAGGATCCAGCATTATGATTACATCATATTCAAAAAGCACCTCTTTAGTAACAGGCAAGCTATCGATTGGAGAGTTGCCTTGTTGCAATCGACCATCATCCAAACTCTGAAGCCAGCATGAAAGATTAATCATCTTCTCTCTTGAAAGCAATCTTACGAGCGCTCTATATTCCCAACTAGGAGCACCCGATATTAGTAATACTTTTGCGTTATCATCAAGAACATTAACCCTAGTGGGAGAAGCCGCAGTATTATCATCAGAATTTGACTCTCCCTCAATAAGTTCAGCCCTTACATTATATAACTTTTCGCCAGGAGTTTTAGGGGTATGAGTAAAATCAACCTTAGTCCTTCCGCTTTTGGTGCTGATATCAATATTCTTAGAAATTATTATATTATCTGTTTCTATACCGTCATCCGATTGAACTACTTCAACAAGACTTACTCTAACATTATTTTTATTAATGCCATCAGAACTTATTACTGCTTGAATTTGAAATGGGTCATTATTCCAGACCTGAGGATCTGCATATAAATTTGAAACACTTAAATTACGAGGTCTATCAGCATCACCTATTCCCACAAAAAATATAGGTACCTTTCTATTTTGAGCCAATTTAATCGCATCATTTACGTCAGAGGATGTATTATGCTGACCATCTGTAAATATAACTATTGAAGACGTCAGATTATCCTCAAGAGCCTCGCGTATAGCACCTGAAATATCAGTACCCACCCCATTAGCAGTTAAATTTGGAAACTCTATATTAAATACATTCGAATCCTCATCATCTATTGGTTTAGATTCAACATTTCTTTCCTTTACCCCAACCTCAACCGACGATTCACCAAAATCCAAAACCTTAACTCGACCTTTCTTACTTAATTCCTCAAAAATCTTGTTATTTTCACCACTCAGGATCTTGTTCACAATATCGACCCTTGAGGGTTTAATTTCTCTTAAGGAATCAACACTTACATTCATAACTGAAGCCGCGGCATTAGCAGATAGCTCTTCGACATAGTTGTCTTTAACATTCATAGATTGCGAAGCATCTCTTATAATCCTCACAATTGGCCGCAATGACCTTGATTGAGTATATACAACAGATGGTTCTAAAAAAACGACGACTAAAATCAAGCACAGTGAAAATCGGAAAAAGAACAACAGTCTCCTAATTCCTCTCGGGCATGATGTGTTTTCTTTCTGGTAAATTTTGTAAATCATCCAACCGACAGATAGGATTAACGCCAATAAAACGAAGACTCTCCACGAATCAGGAAAATTCGCAAAACTGAAAGAAACCTCGGCATCCTTGGGGACACTTTCCTTATCAAAACCAAGCCACTGTAATACTTTGATCAACTTATTATTAAAAATATTAGATTTATCATGTGAGAAGTTTACCTAGCAAATATTGGCAACATATCATTTGGCATTTGAAGAATAATACATGCCATTGCGGTAGCAAACTCTTGGCCATAGGAAGAGTTACTCCATGCTCCATTTGCACTCTGAGTGGAGATTAACTTATCTCTGATACTGGGATACCAGTCATTCCACCATACTCCACCAGCATGCCACATTGCCTGCACAGCATAATAATGACCATAATAAAAATAATGTCTTTCTGCACTATCCTTTCTTCTTTTTAAATATTTAAGACCTTTTTCAATTTGAGGCCCATCATAAATACCTGCACTAAAAAGCGAAACGCAACCAGCTGCAGTTAAAGCAAAAGTCGTGTGCCCTCCCCGCATTGTATAACGAAAACTCCCATCTTCTGTTTGGCTTTTTTTTACATACTCGATACACTTCTCACGAGCTGCATCAGGAACATTAACACCTGAATCTCTTGCAGCTCTCAAAGCCATAATTTGGCAAACTGTAACTGATAAGTCAGCATCACTCTTAACCGGCCTATATCTCCACCCTCCTTGCTCATTTTGAGCGCCTAAGGTACATTTAACTGCAGCTCGTAATTTTTGCCCCAACTCTTTTTTCCGAGACATACCGTAGGCTTGAGTCATACACAACATAGCAAAACCGTGAGCATACATATTACCGATAGCCCCAGATCCTCGAGCTATATAACCTGTGGGCCCTGTATGCCTCATCAAAAATTCAGTACAAAGATCCACTTCCTTACCGAATCTCCCAACTCCTGGCGTGCTCCCCTCACTCATAAACGCCAACCCTGCAAGACCACATATGCCGACGCTTCCCGAATAACCTGAAGCTCCAAACCCCCCTCTATCTACTCCTCTTTGAACCTGCCTACCTGAAAGAAATCTTAATCCACGATCAATTGCTTTACGAGCTCTATCATCAAGAAGCTCATCTGCAGTCTTTTCATTTTGTCCTTTAAGCCGATCATTTAGTAATTGATTAGCACTTAAGGGAGCTAGTATTTTGAGACATGATCTTCTGTCAAAACAAATCCCATTGGTTATATTTTTATCAGTCATTCTTAGTTTATTGAGGCCTATAATTTTAATCTATTCCCTTTAACCTTCCTCATTACCTTCTAATTGATCTTGCTTGCCCTTTTCATCTTTCGCTTTACTCACGTCGATCACTGAAAGAACCTGACGCAAACTCATTATGTAAATATTCTTTCCATTGGAAAATAAATTACCGATTGGGTAATTATTTTCAAGCGCTACGGTTATCTGATCCTCAATAGAACCATTGTTTAGGTTAATCTTAATTATTTCGTTATTCCCGGATGGAATTAAAATTCCATCTTTAGTCAAAGCCCCCCTGCCATGACCTCTAGGAAATGAATTTTCCCATAACATTTTTCCACCAATTACATCATAACACCTTACTACATCACCTCCGCCAATATATAACTTTTCATCTAAAAGACCCAAAACATAACTACCCCCATTGCCTTCTCTTAAAGGAACTCGTGCAGTCTCCCAAATTAACTTTCCAGATCTTCGGTCTAAAGCTATTAGTTGATTAAAGTCACTAGGAGCAAAAACTACAACTTTTGTGGATGGCACAACTGTATCCATATCCCAACCATCAAAATCAGGCGCAGCCACATTACCACGAGCAAACCCACCAAATCTCTGTAATTCTTGTAACCTTGAAGCATTATTCCTTACTGTCCTAGGGTATCTTACTACCCAGTTCAATGAACCAGATATAGCATCCAGAGAAAAAACTAAACCTGACCCTGTTGCGATATAGGCCTCGCCTCCATCAATAGCAACCATTACTGAAGAATTTGGAGCAACCCCAGATTGAGGTTCATCCCCAAGAAAAGTCCTCCATTGAGTATCCCCACTTTCTGGATTCAAAGCAGTAAGATACATTCCTGTTCCCTCGAGCACAGGGATCAAAAGGAGATTACCATAAGGCACTGGATCACCAATAAAACAGCTATCCGTAATTAAATCCTCTTTCTTTTCAGTCGCAGATCGCATCCATTGAAGTTTCCCATTCAAAGCATGGTAAGCTACAAGTCTATTTTTTCTCATCCTGGGAACCCCTCCACCTCCAGCTATGCGATTCTGCCAAACTCCTCTCTGCAAATCATTATCAACATTTGGTTCAATAGGACTTTCTTCTTCAGTAAAATCGACAGGAGCACCTTGTACAGTAATAATTTTACCAGCAACTAAACACATCGATTGGTTAGCGTGATCGGAAAAATATTGAATCTCTTTAATGTCACGTGGTATTCTTTTGGTATCTTTAGATGTAGGGCGTCGAAATCTAAAGTTTTTTGAGAAATTTGGTTGTGGGTATTGAGTTCTAAACCCCAACCATTTAACAGCTCCCGTATCAGCATCGGCACACACTAGTCGGTCTTCGTTTTTAAAATATAAAAACTGCGAACCAAACAGTAATTGCCCACAAGGCATCCAATCTTCTTCCTTCCAAGCAAGTAAAATTTGGTCATTTGTTAACTTCTTATTTGCAGATTCATACAGACGAGACCCTCCTCCAATCGCATTACCAAACGGAGCCGTTAGATTAATGTCCGGTTTATTATCTTCTACTAAAGGTAACTTTGGCCAACCTTTGGGTAAGGTTAGATCATATTGCTGAACCCACGATGCCTCACCTTTATCAAGAGGCTGATTTAAAGGTGTCTGCATTAGACCTGACCTTTTTGCCCCACCCATATTCATTGACCAAGGCTCAGTCGACCTTTGACTAACAACCCCTATTTTATCCGATCTCAGGATATCATTTTCGACAATCTCTATAACTGATTTTGGAATTATAGAGTCTTTTTCACTTTTTAATTTAATTAATAGATTTTTAGCTCTTTCTAAATCACCGACTCGAGCACTAAGAACAGCCGCTCTTATTAGTAACTGCGAAAGATTAATATCTGTGTCTGGATAATCATCTAAAATTTTATCAATCAGTCTTATAGCAGGCAAAAATTCATATCTATCAAGCTTTAGGCATGCCAATTCATATGCAGCATCATCACCTAATGAACTAAGAAAATATTTTTTTACTAATTCCGATAAAGCATTTTCCCTTTCATTTTCTTCTTTATATGATGAAAGGATTATCTTTGCTTGGCCATCTGCATCAACTCGGTAGCCCTCCAATCCTTCTTTAGGCAACTGAGCCAAAGTATTCTCTATTTCACGAGAGACAGATCGGTACACTTGATATTCATGAGACAACGTTTTCTCCAACCATTCTTCACTTCCAAAAACAAGATCATTACTAGAATCAATGACTTTCTGCCAAAGGCTACTTGCTAGGTCATATCTTCCTTCATTAGAAAATTGCTTAGCTCTAGAAATTAGCTCATCAACAGTTGAATCCGTTTTTAACGTAGCCCCTTCTATCCATTGAGATTTATTAGAAACATCTAACTCATTGGCAGGAGGAATTGAGCTTGCGTCAATTATCAAGAGCATAACAAAACAAACTTTGAGAAAAATTACTTTCTGACTATTTATCACTCTATACAAAATACTCATCATGAAAATACCATTTTATCTACGGACTCCAATCCACCAACCATAAAACAACTCAACCATTAGAAGTACACCTAGTACCATTAAAACTAACTTCCATACTTCACTTTTAGAAACGCTCGATTGATTCTCTAAAATAGGCTGAGTAGAATTTAATAAAATAACATTATTCGAACTAAACACAGACATAAGATCATTTGAATCCACTCGTTCTAATTTACTTTCTGCCGGGTCAGTATTTGCTGCAAACAAGACCGAATAATCTCCACCACCATCAGCCCTAGTCTTTTGAATTTCATAAAAGCCTTGAGCTTCAGTATTTTCAAAATTTATTAACCAATCAAATTCACTTTGATTCTTACTCATTGGAAGAGCATCTACCTCAACCGTATCAGCTGTGTGTGGAGTTATCATTTTTGCCTGTTGCCGAAATTCACGCACATCAACTTTATGAGCTATAGGTTCAGAAACAGATATGAGTCCTTCAGAAACTAAATTTGGACTCATATACCTAACTAATTCTTGAGAAGTAATCAAAAAAGATGCTCCATTTTCTGGGAAATTACTCCAATCGTTATCTAAAGGTGTAGTCATTGTTAAGACTTTTCCTAATCCTATTTTCTTCTCTACTATTGCGGGCAAATTCTCGTCGGGTGCGTATGATGCTAGTAAAACTGTGGAATTCGATTCATCTAGTTCACTATCAAGCTCGGCATTCCACCACCTAAATATTTTAACTTCATCCAAAAGTTGATTATTATCCCCTTCAAAAAATCGAAAAAGAGGGTGACTTTCTTTTTGCTTTTTAAAATTCACCCATTTTTCCTCTTTATCATCTCCTCCGACTTTGAGCAACTTTAATGGCAAGATTCCTGCACCCTCTTTGTACAATAAATCGTTATAAACATCTTCATCAATTTGATCACCTAATAAAAAAACCAATCCACCACCTTCACTTACCCATGATTCTAATCTTGAAACGATTTCCTCGTCTATTCGGTATAAATTCGCAACAAATATCACGTCATATTGAGATAAATTAGCTGAACCAAAATCTGTATCATCCAAAATTGAAACTTGAACTCCTGATGGAGCAGGACCTATTGGCGCCAAAGCATTAGCCAAATAAAAAGACTCTCCTTTTCCTGAAATTCCAGAGGGATCACCATCCACTATTAGAGTCCTAATGCCACTGGTTATGGGAGCGGGGAAAAAATATTTATTATCCTCACTTAAAGCATCACTACCTGTAGAATCATCAGTATTAATTGAAACCTCAATCGGAACATAGGAGTCGTTCCTGTCATTCTCATTAAATGTATAAGTAAATTGTACGACTTCGACTTCTCCAGCATTGATTACCGACACACTTTTCTTTAAAGGCAATGCTCCTTGAGCAGAAAAACTGATTTCAACATTATTAATAACCTTATCGCCATAATTTCTTACTGACACCTCAAAATCTGATGGCACACCATTTACTATAGTTTTATCAATCGGCTCTACTAACTCAATTAAGGCATTACCTTCTTCTCCTTCACCTAAATCAACAATGTAAAACCCAGAAGCCTTCTCTGAAATTTTTTTAATTAGGTCTGTGACAGATTCGTTTGAATTAGCAGTTTTAGAATCATTCCAATCTGCCTTCCGTAAATCAGATAACAAATAAACGACTTTCCTGAAATTTGACTCCTTTGATTCAAAACTATTATTAACTTGATTGAGCGCCGAAATAAGATCTCCTTGTTTATCAGAGGCTTCAATTTCCTTAAAACCGTTCAATATCTCACTGATTGAATCTTCATTCAGAGTTGATGCATTTGGAGAAAATCGAGATGGATCAGTTGTTCTAACGATTGTGATTAGATCCTGATCATTATTGTTTGCAAGAGCTTCAAATCCTTTAGTTAGGGATGTTGAAAGTCTATCTATCGGTTTTTCACCCTTTAGTCCACTTCCCATGCTCAAAGAATCATCTAAAATAATAACCCTCTCTGTCTGGCCAGCATCAAATACTCCAGCCATATCCACATTAAGTGATGGTCTTGATATAAGTAACCCTATCAAAACCATAGCTAAGCATCTTAAAATTAACAAAACAATCTCTTCAAGCCTAACCCTCCGACGATTTAATCGCTGTGCCTCTAAGAGAAAATCCATCGCAGCCCAATCCACCTTTTTAAATCGTCTTCTATTAAGTAAATGAATTATTATGGGTGCAGTTATGGCTATAATCCCTGCAACAAAGAACCCTGGATTTATAAAAAAATTAGACACTTCTTATCCAACCCTTCCCTTCCTTGTATGTCTCTTACGAAAAGCTAAGTACCTAGTCAAAACAGCATCAAGAGGCTCACCCGTATTAAGTAGCGCATAATCAACACCTAACTTATCACAAATTTTTTGTACTTTTTCTCTATAGGTTGAGACAATCTCCAAATAGCTTTTTCTCAATGCTCTGGGATCAACGTGGACTTGTTCAGGATCCTCCAATCCAAGAAATCTTGTATTATCTTCAAATGGAAACTCTAACTCATCATGATCCATTACATGAAAAACAATAACCTCCTGTTTCCGCAGGCGAAACTGCTGTAAGGCATTAGAAATAATATCGATGTCATCAAATAAATCCGAAATAATAACAACCATCCCTCTAGACTTTATTTGTGGAATCAACTCCATAAAGGCCTCACTCACATCAGTCTTTTCATCAGGGATAGTCTGATCCAGAACATTCACAATTTGCTTCAAATGATTATGCCTTGCGCTCGCAGGAAAAACATCTTTGACTCCAGAATTGAAGGTAATCATTCCTACCGCATCGCCTTGACTTTGAAGAAGGTGGCCTAAGCTTGCACCAGCAGTGGCAGCATAGTCAAATTTACTCCAACCAATTCTCCCGTAGCCCATTGATTTAGAGCAATCAACTATCAATGTTGTTTTAAGGTTAGTTTCTTCCTCGTATTCTTTGATATAAAACTTATCAGTTTTAGACCACACCTTCCAATCTATATGCTTAATCTCGTCTCCAGGAGAATATTCTCTATGGCTAGCGAACTCTACCGCAAAACCATTGTATGGACTTTTATGTTGTCCTGTAACAAAACCTTCTACAACTAACCTTGCTCGGACATCGAGCCTTTTAATCCTCTCCAAAACGCGAGGATTAAGGTAATTAGGTTTTTCAACGGATGCCATTTGGCGGCTTTAAATATTATAATGTAAATTCATTAGAACCTTATGCACCGCTAAAAGCACCTGATAAAGGTGGAGGAACTTTATCGCTTTCATCACGCTCAGATATTTCCTCAATTAATTTGTCAACAACATCATCTGTTGTTACTCCAGAGGATTCCGCATTGAAAGTTGTTATAATTCTATGTCTCAAAACGGGATGCGCTATTTCTTTAATATCTGAAATAGTAGCACTTGTTCTTCCTTCCATTACAGCCATTGCTTTAGCTCCAAGGAGAAGGAATTGTACTGCTCTCGGTCCGGCTCCCCAGCTCAATAAATCTTTAACGCTGTCGGGAACGCCATCCTTCTCTTCTATTCTTGTAGCCCTAACAAGCCTCAGCGCATAATGAATAACATGAGGAGGAACGGGGACTCTCCTAACCAAATCTTGTGTAGTCTTAATATCATCTCCGGACAGTATTTCATTAACAGATGCCGAATCAGGCTGAGTCGTTGAATCAGCTACTTTGTATTCTTCCTCATAACTAGGGTAATCAACAAAAACTTTGAACATGAATCTATCTTGCTGTGCTTCAGGAAGCGTATACGTCCCCTCTTGTTCAATAGGATTTTGAGTAGCAAGAACAAAAAATGGATCAGGCAACTGATGCATGGTCATTCCAACTGTGACCTGTCTTTCCTGCATAGCCTCTAGCATTGCAGCCTGAGTTTTTGGAGGCGTTCGGTTAATCTCGTCAGCAAGAACAACATTGGCAAAAACTGGACCATTCAAAAATTTAAATTCACGCGACCCTGTCATTTTATCCTCTTGTATAACTTCTGTACCAGTTATGTCAGAGGGCATTAAGTCCGGCGTAAATTGAATCCTACTAAAATCCATTCTAAGACATCTAGCAATAGTGCTTACCATCAATGTTTTTGCGAGCCCTGGAACACCCTCCAAAAGACAATGACCTTTTGAGAAAATAGCAATTAACAACTGATCGATGACCTGCTCTTGACCAATTATTACTTTACTTAACTCAGAGCGGATACTTGAAGTAGCTTCACTTGCCTTCTTTAGTAATTCTAGCTCATCATCTGAAAATTCAGACACTTTTCCTATTATTTCTTCAGACATATATTTTTCATTTATATTGGTTTATTTAAGCACAAGATATGCAACATCAAAACCAATAGCTTACTCATTAGCATATAGTAATGAAACGTTATAGGATAATACGTCTCATTTTAACTTTCGTCACACTTAGTATAATTTGACTCCAGTGCCGTTTCTTAGTTATTTATGCTTTTTATTAATTAATAGAATACAACTTTCTTAAAATTAATCCATTATAGCTAAATCCAAGACTGCTAAATTTATTTTCAAGTCAGAACTTCCTCGTTATTCGGAATTTGGAGTTTGAGGGGAGATTCCAGGAATAAGCCCTCCAGGCAAACCCGGTATAGAGCTATTGTTACCTGAGGGAATTCCTAGAGGATTTTCCTCCACTTCACCCTTCTCCTCAATCTCTTTCTTTTTGACTAAATCTTCTCTTTTCATGAAAAACTTTTCAGCACTCCAACTATCAACTTCATAAATAGTTCCAGCAAAACCTTTTTCCCTATCCAGTTTTTCCTTCCATGAATCCTTCCTTTCATCATACTCCTTTTGCTGTTTTTCTTTATCCTCTTTGTCCCTGCTTTCCTTCAATTTAGCTGCTTTATTTTTATCCTCTTCACTGGCATCATCTTTCGCAATCTCATCATCCTGAGGCTCTCTTGGCTGGAGTTCAAATTCGGGAAATTTCGCTTCTACAGTATAACTCAAATAATAAGTGGCAGTAGTCAAAGATGCCTCTTGAGCAGCGCTATCTATATTCTCTCCTTCACCTTTCCCAAGTGTGATTTTATAAGTAAACCCATCAAAGGTGGAAACCACTACCTGCACAGGTTTATCTAACCCTGTATTTTCAGGCTTCGCCTTTTCTCCAACAATAACATCTTTAAAACTAAAATTAGCGAACGGCGACACAATACTAGAAGTATTCGATGTATTTAATTCTTCTTCTTCTCCAACACCTTCCAAAGTTGCATCTGATCCTTCTTCTGTACGAATAAAATTGAATTTAACTTCATCAGAATGTGTGACTGAAACATCTTTTGGCTTATCAATAGAAAAGGGAGATTTCTCTAACCAGCCACTTGAAGTTGATTCAATGTCGTAGAGCGAGTCTTCAACAATAAAAACTTGTTCTTCGTTATCCCCCAATCGTAAATATTTACCATTGCCCCCTCCCTGTTGGCCGGAATCAACCGTAGCCCCTCTAAAGGCTTTACCTATTAGCAATTCAATTAGAGGTTGCTTTTCACCTCCCTTTAACAAATCAACTTTTATTGCCTTCCCATCAGCAGGTGAATTTAAATCAAATCTTGAATAATTTTTAGGACCAACCCGAAGTTGTTCTGCCACCTTTAAATCAATTAACTTTTTAAGTACTCTACTTATTTTGGAGAAGTCAGCCTTATAATTGTCTCTATTGGCAACAGTCCATGCACCTTCATCCCTCACTAAATGAACAAAGTCATCAGAATCAGTGATTTTTAGTCCTGAGATGTCGTTAACGTTTAAATCTTCAGATGGTATTATTAAATCGCCAGCCTTGAGCCCATCATTTGAAACTACTTTCTTTGTCTTGTTTGAATTTGAGTAAAATGCAAATAATGCGACAAGAACGACACCAAGAACTACCAATTGCTTCATCTTCATAAGAAATTTTTTTGTTTGTTTAAAAAATATTTTATCGAGCTGAGATTTTACTTCTTCTTACAAACAAATGAAGTATGCCCAGAATAATGACCAACGCAGGTATACCCGCGATATTCCAATTCTTTATTTTGTTTTCAATTTTGCGAATATCTTTACGTAACTCTCTACTAAGCTCTCTTTTCTTCCTTGATGCGATAACCTCTTGTTCTCTTAGATCTTTTATTGAATTTGCAGCCTCTGGTCCGATTACTACCATTTGATCATTGTCTTGTTCCTGCATCAGTTCAGAAATCTTACTAGCTAGCTCTTGTTCTTTCTGAGTAACTTTTTCTAACTCTTCAGAAAATTTTTCTGAAGCCTCTGCCCTAAGCTCTTTAAATTTAGTAAAAGGGCGTCGACCACTTCCCCTAGTTCGTATTGACATTAAACTACCTCCACCCGAGGCCTGCTCAACAGCATTTTCTAATAAAGGAATATTATGATTTCGGTAGGTCATTCTACCAAACATATCCCTTCCAACTGACAGCGCATCAAAGAGCATATCGGAATCTGCAAAAAGAATAACAGCTCCATCCGATCCGTCTTTCGATTTTTTGAGTGACTCCTCTTCTTCTTCTTTCTCTTCTTTCTCTTCTTTCTCTTCTTTCTCTTCTTCCTCTTCTTCCTCTTCTTCCTCAGATTTAGGTTTTCCACTTGGGAATGCGGTACTAAAATTACCTGTAAGTCTTATTGCCAAGGGGTACTCTTTACCAGAGGCACTAAAGTTTTGGACTATTTGATCAGGGTTAAATTGAGCTGTTTGTGGGGTAACGAGCTGTGACTTCTTACTTGATAACACTAAATTTTGCACCTCGACCCCATCTTTTTTGTTAACATAAAAAGTTCCAGCAAAATACATAAGAAGATCACGTATTGAAGTTGTTAAAGTGTTCTCATCATCAACACCATCAGATGTTATAGTGAGCACTGCTGGATTGGTGGACGTCTGCGATTGAGCTGTTTCATAGGCTCTGTCAGCAATCACTTGATTGGATTCAAAACTGACACCCCAAGCACTAAGAAGTTTATTCATATTCGAAGATGTTGGAATTCCTGGACTTTGCGGAGCTCCTCCAAATTGTGGTCTTTGAGGCTGGGATTGAGCAGCAACCGCACTAAATGGATCTAAAAATGCAATAATCTGCCCTCCTCCTAATAAAAATTGGTCTAAAGCGTATTGAGTATTTTCAGACACTCCTGCTGGATGGACAAGTATAACAACATCCATATCATTTGGAATTTCTTCAATATCTAAACCTAAATCCACAAGATTACTCCCAATGTCTGTCGGGTCAGGGTCGTAGTCTCTCTTTAGTTGAGTATAAAATTGCCAAGGTCTACTCTGCTGACCTTGACCTGGTTGAGGAAATGGTGAAGAAGGTCCTCCTTGTATAGGAAGAGCGCTAATGATACCAACTTTAGGAGAAGATTCTCTGGTCACCTCAACAATGGCACGAGAAATATCGTACTCTAACATTTGCTCTCGATTTGGGTGAATAAAAGGAATTGTAGATTTTCGATCTAAGCAGGTGATGGTCAAACCTAGGTAAGCAGGTTCGTTTAATCTACCAGGTATTTCTTGAAGATTATTAAGTTTCGCTCTGTCCTCGTCCTCAGAATCAGGCGCTGGGTCAATTCTCTCTATTTCTATTAAACTTCCACTAGCCCTGCTAGAGTACTCCTTTAATAAAGAATCTACACGTTTAGTGAAAGGAATAAGTTCAGGCGGCATGTTATCTTTATCCTTAGAAACAAAGAATGACATTGTTACCGTAGTATCTAGATCATCTAGGATCTTTTTAGTTCCCTCAGATAGGGTATGAACTTTATCTTCAGTTAGATCTAGCTTTAAAGGAACTGATGTTGAAACAATTAGGTTTAATATGAGAAGTATTAAAAAGGAAAGAGCTACTCCAATCCCTGAATACAACCACACCAAAGATTTTTTACTTTCTGAATTTTCGTTTTCGGAAGACATTATAAATATTTATTTGTTATGACCTTTTTGATTTTATAACCACACTTGTTAAAAATAGACTAAATCCAATCATTGATAAGTAGAAAACAATATTGGACAATGAGATCACCCCCTTCTTCATTTCCGTGTAGTGTGACCATGTTCCTAATGAACCAAGCACATCAGCTGCACCTCCGCCCCAATTATCAGCTGCATATTCAAGAACTGGAGGAATGGCTATAAGCAATTGACCAAAACAAATAGACAACGCTATTATTAAGCAAGCCACGGAACTTCTAGTTAAAGCACTAACCGCACAGGTTATAGCAAGCGCACCCGCTCCATAAAAAATACAAGCTAAGTACCCCCCCCAA
>CEQX01157317.1_pt1 | contig 15285 bp, 9 predicted proteins | sample 356261 | NCBI WGS metagenome assembly CEQX01 (sample SAMEA2621076, study PRJEB7988) | marine metagenome | isolation source: saline water (ENVO:00002010), including | reverse complement strand
CAGTGATGGCGACGGTATGCCCGACGGTTGGGAAATACATCATCGTCGGTGGATTGGTTCATCGTTTACCGGTGGGAATAATTGGACACTTGACCCGAACCGAGCTGAGGACGCGAATTGGGACGCAGACAGCGATGGTTTGGCTAATCTTTGCGAGTATCAATGGTCGCTTGTTCGCAGTGCTGCAATCGAAGGATTGTTGCTTGAATCGCACGGAGAATCTGTGAATGCAAGTCTTGAGTGGTTTGATGCAGACCCAAATAATATCGATTCTGATGGCGACTCATTGCCCGATGGCTGGGAATCCGGCGGTGCGTGCACATGGAACCCGTCACGTCAAGGCGTGAATCCTCTGAATGCTTCTGACCTCTTTGAAAATCCAGACGGTGATGGCTATGATATCAATCATGATGGGATTTTGACCGACAATGAAGCATTCGTGAATTACTTAGAGTTCCATATCCGTTCTGACCTCTTCAGCGGAAATCAGACGTTTGATGGTGAAGCAATTCCAACTGGGTTTACCACGGATTTGTTTTCCAATGTGAGTTCATTTGGGATACCAGAAGCAAACTTCGGTGAACGTGCATCGGGCGCAGTCACAGCGCTGCAGTCAATTACTGACGTAGGTTCTTCCGATCCGCTTGATGCGGATTCAGATTCCGACGGAATGCCCGATGGATGGGAAATATGGTTCGCACGCTGGGATGTTCTTGATGACGGATGGACCCTCAATCCTCTGGATGCTTCAGACCGGTGGGAAGATGCAGATGAAGATGGTATGGCAAACTGGGAAGAATACAACTCCATTGCCCCTGAGTACACTGAAACTGACGAAAATCGTTCAGCTCCACAATGGTTTGTCACAACGATTGGGTCTGCATTTGCTCTGCAACAATGGCCAGGAAATTCAGTCGAGTATTCCTTTGGTTCGTTCATTACCTCGGACCAAGTTAACCTCACAGGATGGACTTGCGATCCAAACAATGTCGACACCGACGGAGATGGTATGATTGATGGGATAGAACAATTGTTTACCTCTTGGAATCTCACCGCAGAAACGTGGACACTTAATCCGCTTGTCCCTGGTGATGGTGGGTTTGACGGTGATGCTGATGGGTTGACGGATAGCCAAGAATTTGCCATTGCTGTTGAAGCCCCAAACAACGGATTAGACCATCCTTCTGACGCGCCGCTTCTGCACCTTGACGGTGATGTTCAACAACCCACTGAAAAAGCTCAAAGAGTATTCAACATTCTCATTACGAAGGAAACCAGAGGTAAGCGACTGTTGACTGATTTCAATGACTGGCAAGCGGGAGTTCCACCGAATGCAATTCTTTCCACACTACTCGGCATGTCTGACCCAACCAACCCTGATACGGATGATGACGGAATGTATGATGGCTTTGAGTATTGGTTTACAGAGTGGGATTTAGAAGAGAACCGCTGGAGCATGAATCCGCTTATTGACAGCGATGTAAATCTTGATACAGATGGCGATAGTTTCGATTGCGACGGGGATGGAAATATCTCGATGGAAGAACGTTTCTCTAATTTACGCGAATGGGAATCCCGTACGTATGGGAAATATACCGAGCGATTTTCAGTTCCTGCTGACAGGGGAATTGTCAACTTTGGCGATGATGCAATGGAGGCTTACATGGAAGAACAAGGACTGTCTGTCCTGCAGGCACAACAAGCACTCTACACAGATTTCGTCTCAAAGAGCCAATCAAGTGCCGATAGGATGGACATGATTAACGAATTTAACCAAGATAATTTCAACAGAACGCTTTTGGGAATATCAGACCCAACAAATACCGATTCTGATTCTGATGGGATTGAGGATGGTTGGGAGTATTGCTATGCAGTCTATGGTATGGAAGACCCTTCTACCATCAACCACTGGGCATCAAATCCTCTCAATCCTTGGGATGTGAATTATGATGGCGACCGTGATGGCTGGTATGACCGAACCGTATTTGACAAACCTGCGGCACAGGGTAGTTGGTCTGGGCGTGTGTTTACTCCAGGGAACGCCCTTATTCAATCTGGCATTGGTGATTTACCATTTACCAACTGGATGGAATGGGATAATATGACTCGTCCGGATTTGAATGACTCGGATGGTGACAGTGTTTCGTACTCGACCGTGGTGTCAAACGGTGCGGTTGTTTATCATCAACAAGATTTCAATTTATCTGATGGACGAGAGGTGTTCAAGTATGGAATTAATCCGAGTGACAACGACTCTGATGGAGACATGTTGCCAGACTGGTATGAGTATTCGAAGGCTTGGAACGAATCAAATGATAATTTCAGCTCATTCTTACAAATCCAAGTTATTTGGATCGATGCTGCAACAGGTGGCTCATGTACGACTGATACAAATTCATGCCTTCCGCTTTCTCAACAAGGTTCGAGTGGAATACTTTCACGTCCAAACCTCGCATCGGCATGGTTTACCTTGAACCCGGCAGACCCAGTGGATGCAAATTACGACCCTGATCAAGATGGAAATTGGGATTGTACGGGAGCTGGTTGTGTGTATGAACCTTACACGAATTTCCAGGAATTCTTCAGCATTACCGATTCAGATTTATCCTCTCCGAATGCAGTTCGTCTCAGCGGAATGATTTACGACGGAGAAATCGTATTGGAATGGTGGCAATTGAGAGCAGCGCTCTTGAAACTCGATTCATCTGGAATCAGTGCTGAAAATTATTTGAAGATGGATCAATCGTTTGCAAATGATATTCGTTATGCCTATATCGTTGATGACAAAGATACCAATTTCCTCGTATTAGATTCAAGTGATGATGAAATTCATTTAGCGGGCAACAGAACAGACCTTTGGGACATCTACTACGTAGGTTCACCCGACACAGCACCCGTTAGGGCAGTTGGCGAGCATGAATTAGGCTGGTATTTACTCGATTTGGATAACGACCACATCGCAGAAGGCACAGACCCAACGAATTGGGATACCGATGGTGATTGGATGGTTGATTGGTTTGAAGTTCATGACGATGAGGAAGACGGAATACGTGGAGATTCTTCACCAATACGCTACGACTCGCGCCAAACGGGTTGAAAATGTACCTCACTCGTAGGCGTATGATTCAAAGGCCATAGGCCCTAAGGCCTACCCGGGGGAGCGTACATGCAGAACAATTTGTCAAACGGCCGCGGCGTTATGTTCCTCTTGTTCTTCGTTATGGTGCTCGCACCGATGGGGCCTATGGCAGATGTCGTCGTTGGTTCTGCGGATGCAACGGGTGTTTCTCGCCACGTCTACTCTCTCAGCGACGGATCCTCTGAATATGTCGCACTCTACCAAGGAGCAAATCCCGATACCGGCGCAGTCGTCTCTCTGCCAAAGGGTGCGATGGTAACTGATGTTTCTCTCACTTTATCTGGTGCTTCAGCAACAGGTTGGAGTCAAACAGTTACCGATGACCGCGATGAGTGGATTTCCGGTTCATCCTCGGCTACAGATGCGCGCAGCGGAGATTTAGGTCTCGCATTTTCAAATCGTTCGACAACCTTCTTCCCTCACGGATATGATGAAGTTGAAAATCCTGCTTCTGATGCATGGCTTGACAACGGCTCGTATGCCATACGACAACCTCATACTTCAAATTCGACTGAGAGTAGGTTTTCTCAACAAGTTCTCAAAACATCCCCAAGTTTGATGAAACAAGGCCAAGGTGCTATTTTGAAGCATCATGATTGGCTTTTTATGTCGACTTGGAGTTCTTCAACATTCCACAATATCGTTCACCGACTTTATCCAAACAATGCTACAAAGGAATCTGTGATTACGCTCGATCAGGGCCAATGTACTATTGCAAGTCTTCACCCGAGTTCCTACTACGGAAGTTATGGATTCCGTGATTGGACTATTACTGATGATGAGCGAATGTTTGCAATTCTTTCCGGATACCGTTACCATTATTCTTCCTCTGCTCCTACTCAGTATCACCGTGTTCTTGAGATGGACATTTCACGAGACGATACGTGGACGTGTATTGATTCATATGATGTCTCACCCCAATACTCTGATTACACTGCTATCGCCTATGACCGAATTACCGATGAGGTATGGATTGTCCACAATGCTCAGCGACGTATTGTCTCATACACTTTTGGAGAACAGGCTGACGGACAATATACCCGTGGCCAAGATATGTATTCCTATTCGTCTTCTTCCGGAAGCGCTTGGGAATGCGGGAAAACAGGTCAACAAGTCCGTGGTTTAGAAGTGAACAAAAGCACATTTTTCATGCGATGTCAGAAAGGTTCATCGGGCCAAGATAAAGACCAGCTTGAAGCATGGACAATCTCTGGTTCATCCACTTCACTTGTCCCACAATCAGGGACTCGACTTCTCTCTACCCTTGGTTACGGACTGCAATTTGACGGTTCTCGGTTTGTGACGGTCGATTGTGGCTACTCGACGTGGTCATCTGCAACCTTGTATTATCGAGAGTATGGTACTGGGTGGCAATTCAAAACTACGCCCGCACCTGGGACCACAACTTGGTATGGACCTGTTACAGAATCGTTTGACCCCATTTTAGCAGTCAACATGCAGACATATTGGTCTGCAGCATCTATCGGTGACCGAGTTGATTACTGGGTCTCTGCCGATAACGGAACACACTGGGAATCCGTGGATTCGAATTCGACAATTCACTTTTCGTATCCTGGAAATGAATTAGTTTGGAAAGCTCAATTGATAGGATCAACCGCAGTTTCTTGGTGGGTCGATATGGAATATTCCACCGAATATGCCCCATCAGGTAGCTGGACATCACCGCCGTTTACGACAGGTACCAAAGTAGGTAAAGTGAAACCAAACTGGGTTGCTGATGTTCCTTCAGGGACTTCTGTTTCAGTTCAGGTTTCCAATGATAACGGCTCAACATGGTTTTCTGCAATGAATAACCAAGAAGTTAGTTTCCCTTCGACTGAGGCAGGCGACACCATTCGCTATGCGGTAAGCTTGTCAACAACCGATTCTTCTCTCTCGCCGTTGGTTGATTCAATAACCATGGAATATGAAGAAGGTTATCCAGACAGGCCAATGTTGGATATCGGCAACGATTTAATCTGGGATTGGGAATCTCTCCTTTTCTTGAACGAATCCGCAGTTACTGCCTCGGACCAATCAATCGTAAATGTTGATGTCAAATCTCAACCCACTTTGATTCAAGCATTCAATTCTTTCATTCCACAAAATGGAGATGGTGACGTACTCATCCCTATTGCTGTTAAAGCAGCATCCTCTGGTCGTGTGAAGATTTCAAACATTGACATCGCATACAAAATGCAAACGCGTGCTCTTGACGCATCGCTTGAAGGAGGCCTCCTTTCACCGGATGGGATTTATCGTAATCTACAGGTCCGAATTGCCCCAGGGGATGACGTCGACCGAGTAACCGAATCACTGATTGCCTTCAATAATTCGTATGGCGAAAACCCTGCATTTGATTGGCAACGTGGAGATACATGTTCAGTCGTTAGCGATGGCGGTGGAATCGTTCAATTCGATGTGGCAAATTGTACATCAACCACGGATTCCTTCGGAGAAGTCTCTATTCGTATACCGGTTGCTGTAAATTGGACGTGGGACGATGAAAGCAGCATGCAAGCACTGATTTCAGTTGTCGACGACCTTGGTCAGGCAGTCTCCGCATGGGAAACAGAAGATTTAGACATCATCGTGGAAAATGACATCCAACTGGATGGCCTGCGTGTCTTTGAAGAAACGGGACGTGAACTTTACTCTCAGGATTGGGTTCGGGGCGGTTTCAATTTGTCCTTCACCGGAAAAATATTCTTCCAAAACTCGCAACTAACACCTCTCGGTGGTCAATTCTCATTACGAATACTGGGCCAGAATGTAACCTATGACGGTGATCCGATTGGAGAGCCGATCCTCTTAGCTCAAGAGCAGAATCCAGCGTTTGGTGAATACAACATTACATTCCAATCTCCGCTTGAGTCCGCACCAGGTGGTATGGTTTTCTATGCTGAAGCAGTGGATTTGAAAAACGGTTCTACCTTTGTGAATCCGGGGTACAACACAATCCGACTTGTTTTGGATGGAAATTCACCACTTGTTCTCTCTTCGACACCAGGTGATGGGACTGAAAGGCATGCTGGCCCTCCTGCACCGGGTGGTCAGCCTGTGAGTATTATGATTCAAGACTCGGTTGACCCGCCAAGTCAAATCACGCTCAATTACTGGATTGGATGTAAAGCCAGTGAATCTCTTGGTTGCAGTGATTACAATTTTGACGGATTGCCAAACTCAGATGAATACGAAATGAAGGTTCTAACATCACCTGATACGCAGACTGGTGGCTTGAACATCTTCGATGGTCTCATTGACGATTCAATGCTACTGCACGGTCAGCAAGTATCGTATTTCGTCACTGGTAGCGATGCTCAAGACAATGCAATCGCAATGGGTGGAGGTCCGGTTTGCCCTGACAGTAACATCGCTTGTGGTTATGTCCCTGGCGAAGTACTCCCCGACTGGGATAACGACTTAGGTACATACAAAATCCGTGTTGAGTTTGAACCAGAACTCGACTTGGATAATTCAACAATCATAGGCCATGATGACAGAACGCCCTTGCACCCAGGTATTCCATACACCGCACAAATTGTACTTTCTGACCGCAACGGATGGGAAGATATTCAATACATTCAACTCGCGCTTGGTGAAGATTTTGATGATGATGAAACTTCGCTGTTCATTTCTCTTACGAAGGGCGTAGATGGTTCACCAGTCGCTGTCATGACATCTGGTTCAGCGAATATCGCAGTTTCCAATCTTTATTCGAGCGTTGAACTCGAAGAGAATGATAATTCAATCATCAAAATTTTGGCTCGATTCCAACTAACGTGGACTTTCCCTGAATCTTTTGATACCGATGGATTAACTCAATTTACGCCGAAGATATTGGTAACAGACCTGCCTTGCAACGAGGGTGAAGTGACGCCATGTTTTGAAGCGACAGCCGGTTTAGGTAACGATGCATGGAGCCTTGACAACGACTTCCGTTTCGATACGATGGAAGGGCATATTCGTGCTGTTGAACTCCGTGACGGCACAAACCACTACAATTCTGACTTCACAGAAACGCTCATCGGTGCTGGCCAGGCATTGCGTGTCAATGGACGAGTCTTGTTTTCCGAAGATGAGACACCTGCCCCGGCAGGTGCGTTTGACGTCGTTTTCGGTGATTATGATAACACGTGGAAAACCTCAACTCGCAACGATGGAGAATTCAGCCTCGATTTGTTGATTCCATCAGTACCTTCAGGGCATCTTGACCTACGTTTAGGACTGGGCGACTTACCAGGTTTAGCTATGGATGAGACGCCATCCGTCCAACGAGTCCGTCTTGCTGTTGATAATTCTCGGCCAACCATTGCCGCTGTTTCGCTCGATGAAGTTTCTGCAGGCAATGAACTTTCAATCGGTTCCTGTGGTGACTTAATGGTCCTGCTTGAAACCATTGACGACTATGGTTTTGACCTTGATGAACCTGCAGTTTTACACTATCGTGTTCGAGCTGGTGAGGCAGAAATCTCACGCGGCAGCGTCCCACTGCCCGATACAACACCGTTTGGAGAGCAGTTCTTCTGGACAGGTAATCTCGATCTCACAGATTCGGGCGCAACCACTCTCTTGCCCTCTTACATGGTTGACGTGTGGGTCTCCGGTTCGGATTCAGCCGGCAATCCATTTGACACACTTGGCAATTCAATAAACCAGCCAATCGCGTCATGGTCATTGGCTTTACTTGGGCCGAGTATTGACTTGGATTTAGCCACGAGCTCCTTTTCTTGGGACGACCCAAGTCCAATTACCGGGCAAGAAGTTGGCCTTGAATTTGAAGTTCGTAATCTCGGCGGAAAAGGGGATGTTGCATTTATTCTTCAGCGCGCCGTTGAAGGAGGCTTCTGGGAAAATACTGCTCGTGTTGACCTTGTTGCATCTGCAGGATCTGCAGTAACTGGAACTCTCCCTACTGTTGCAGATGTTCAAGCCGGTGAAAGCATAGAATTTAGAATTGTAATTTTAGTTGACGAAGTTGAAATGGACCGCAAGACTCTCGACCCGTTACTTGTAAAGGAGGAAACAATTCGTGACGGTGAAGCACTTGCAGTCCAAGCACAAGAGGGGGCATTCAGCATTGTTCTCTATCTGATTGCTCTTCTTTCGCTAAGCCTTGCGATGTGGCTACTTGTCATGAATCGAAGAATACGCGAGGGTGAAATCGAGGGTGGAGCTGAAGACCAAACCGAAGAAGTTCTTGAAGACCTCAATCTCACCAAAACACTCCCTGCCATAGATGTGAGTGTCCCACCTCCTGCTGGCTTGATTCTCCCGCAGTCTGCGCCGAATCCTGCGACGCCAGCCCCCGTTGCTCAACCGACACCCGAGCCTCAACCGACTCCAGAACAGAGCAACGTACGTGCTCCTCCACCGATTCCTCCTACTGGCTTGCCTCAAGGTTGGACTCAGGAACAATGGAACCATTTCGGTTGGCAATATGTTGATGCTATGAAAAAGTGAGTTGTTTACATGACTGACGAAGGGGCAACGCCCATTGATGGAATGGTGACATTACAGGAGCGTATGGTGAACCTCATCAAACAATTGAACATGCCTTTAATCGAAGTTAGTCTTGTTTTGGGTAAGCAGATAGCCGGCCTTTCTCGTTCTTTACAAGAACATATTCATTCAACACAACAGAAATTTTCAGATTCAGTATTACACCCTTGGGAAATTGAAGCGCCGGAAGATTCTGAAAACGATTTTACGTTTGATCTTGAAAAGATTTTCAACATAATCGATGAAGACAGAATGGATATTCTTTCTACGCTGATACGGGTGACTCTTGTTGAGATTGATGCCTCATTGGCAGAGGGATTACTTGCATTGCGGCCATGGGAGGCACTCTCTCGGACGCAATTATCGAAGGCAAAGGGACCTGGGCAACTTTTTTCACCCTTGGAAATTCCGGAAGACTGGTAAGCAATGGGTTTGAAAATAACAACCTTTACCGAACTGCATGGGCAAGTCAGTTCGGGTCTGTTTTGGAATTCTTGCTGTTCTACTTGCACCACTTCTTTCAGGTTGCCTTGGTGTCGATAAAATCACCGATTTAGGATTAAATCGTGGCATTCCGGGCGGATTAACGCTTGCATGTCTTGATGATTCGGTTTACACTTCGATGGTGGTCGAAGTTGATTATCATCCCGGATACAAACCTGAAACCTCATCAACAAATATGCTTCAAGAGCGACTCGATTCAGTATGTGACAAGCCCCAAGGTATCGAGATTCTGCTTACAGAGACAACCTTCAGCAACGACGAAATATGGACCGCGAACGATGTTCGAGAAACTGGGTGGGATGAAAAAAGCAGCAACCCAAGAGACGACTCAACCCTCTACTGGCAAGTGATTTTCCCTGCAGGGACATATGAAGATAGCAGTGTTCTTGGCGTTGCTGTCGATGCTTCAACAGTTGCCATGTTCAAGGATTCGATTGATGATGCTGAGAATATCTTTCGTAGACCTTCTGCTGAAAAAATCGAGAACAGTGTACTTGTCCATGAATTTGGACACCTTCTCGGATTGGTAAACTTAGTTTATACCTCGCCGGTAGAACATGAAGACAGTGAACACCCAGGACACTCTAATAACGAGGATTCAGTCATGTATTGGGCGATTGAATCCGCCAGCATCTCAAACTTTTTCTCGAATGAACTTCCAACTGAATTTGATATTGATGACAAACAAGATCTCATCGGTCTCGCAGATGGTTCAATCTCGTGTACCGATCAGTTGTGGCGCCCTTAAGCGTTTTTCGCAGCAATAACTCTCGTTGCTTCTCTCCATGCATCAAATACTGAATAAGCCCACAAACCCATCCACAAGACGATGGTAAGTGCGAGAGGGATTTGGAGGAGTGTCCAGTCGAATGCTTTTCGATGTTGGCGATTAAAGTGCTGGCCGAGGAACAAAAATGGGATTGATGCGAGTAAGGCAGTAAATAAGGGACGCAATGCGCCCCACGCACCTACTCCAAATGTGAACTCTCTCCATATTTCACGAAAGAGTCGAACGGGTCTTGCACCAAGTATGGCACTTTCCTTCTCATCAGGAGAAGCAACACTCAAATCAGTATGTTCGCTCATACTCGCCACTGCAATGTCCTGTTCGTTCTTCTTTGTCAAGATGACGGGACTTTCTCGACAAGAATATCAAAAACCGCCAAGTAGAGGCAACTCCATGGTAAGAATTTTGGTGACGGGTTTCGAACCATTTGGCAAGCATTCACAAAACATTTCAAGCGAAGTCGTCGACCAACTCCCCTCTCAAATTGTACTCGACGACCCTTGGTCTGACTTACGTGAATCAAGGATGGATAGTTTTGAAGTCACACTTGAAAAACGTATTCTCACTGTTGATGAGACCGGTTCACGAGAGATTGCTTCTGCCTTACTCGGGGGATCTGAGTGGGATGCAATACTCCATCTTGGTCTGTGTGATACATGCCGAATACCTCGAATTGAAACCGTTGCTCAAGATCATGTTCACATGAAGATACCAGATAACAGTGGTCGTCAAATTCATCATCAAACCATCCACGGTAAAGGAGATTTATCTGTCACCTTACCCACTGAGGAATGGATGTTATTGCCCTGGTCTGTTGAATGCGAACTTTCCCAAGATGCAGGCTCATTTCTCTGCAATGAAACATTTTACCATACACTCCGCACATTAGGCGAGATGTACGGTGGCAACAAATCTCGACCACCATGCATCTTTGTACATCTCCCACCACCCGAAAGGTGCTCACTTCAACGAGCGTTGATGTATGTCAAAGAGGTGTTACAAAGGATGATGTTCCGACCTGTAGTTTCAGTTGTTGGTGCGTTGATAACCCTCGACGACGAATACCTTGTTGCACAGCGTTCCTTCGGCCAGAAGCATGCGGGTAAATGGGAGTTCCCAGGAGGTAAAGTCGAATTGAATGAAACACTTGAATCGGCTCTTGTGCGTGAGATTAAGGAAGAGTTTGGATGGAAAGTTCGATGTGATGAATCAATCGGGACATGGTATCATTCATTAGAAAAGACTGATATTGCATTGCACATACTTCCAACGTTTTTCACTGGAACTCTTCCAAATATTAGCGACATGGAGCTATGGACTGCACACCAAGATGTTCGCTGGAGGAATCTGTCGGATGATTCAGCACTGGATTGGCTGGGCAATAACGGTGCAGTCGTTCAATGGATGAAGGAGAGCAATTTCTCATCAGATCCAGGTAACTGATTCCCCGTCATCAGTCATTGCGAGGTCATCCTTAATTGAGCGTGGAGCGACATCACGTCCTTTGTGCCAAGTTGCGGCCTCGAGCCAATCACGTAGATGTTCGCCTTCGAGTGTGACTGAAATGACTCCCCCAAAGGGTTGTTCTTCATCCAACGGGAATGCGATTTTTCCAACGATTGCAGCTTGACGCAATAAATCAAAAGTCGTTTTTGTTCCATCGAAAGCAATCGTCATTGCATCCAAAGCCGTATCAAGTATTCTCTGTTCGTGCAACAATTTCAGAAATGTTTGGAGTGAGACTTGTTCACCCGTCCATGTCTCATGAATTGCATTACCCAGTGTCGGATGTTCAATATCTCCTTGTTCAGGAAATTCCGGAAATAGTGTAAGGAGAGATTCGCGAACTTTTTCGGGAGAATCGGCACCTCGCAATTCTGTTTCAATAACAATACGCAAGTTTTCGTTCACACCGTTTAGGCGAAGCATTGGCTCTTGCATGAACATCGCCAAAACCCCCTGGCACATGAACATGCCTTTTATGGAGGAAAAAGGCGAAGGGGTGAAAGTCAATGTCATATTCGGAGTGTTATGACTGATGCACAACCATTGATTGCATCTGTCATTCCGGTTCTCAACGAGGCTGAGTATATTGGTGCATGCTTAGATTCACTTATTGCACAAACAATCTCATCGGAAACTCACATGATTCTCGTACTCGATGGGGGTTCTTTGGATTCAACAAGTGAGGAAGTCCGCAAAGCAATAAAGCGAAGTAAAGAGCGTGGAGGTCCTCTTATTGAGTTACATTCAAATCCCAAAAAACACGTTGCAGACGCTCGAAATCTTGCACTTTCATTGTTACCCCCTTCGATACAGTATACCGTTGAAATGATTGGCCACTCAACTGTAGAGCCAGACCATCTCCAAATTCGAATGGACGAATGGTCTCGTATAGAATCGTCGCTTTCTGCACCCTTAGCTGCGGTGGGGATACGCGTTCAAGCAAGGCAAGGTGAGCATGGGTTGGTGGAGCATTGGATTGAAAGCACTCTTTCATCGCCATTTGGAAGTGGTAGTGGACAATTTGAATCATTTTCAGTCTCGGGGCCGACCAAAACTCCGGCATTTGCTATGCATTCACGAGTTGCCCTGGATGATGTAGGTGGGTGGGATACAGCCTACATTACAAGTCAGGATAGTGACCTTTCAATGCGTTTAATTGATTCAGGTTACGCAGTTTTTCGAACCCCTGCAACAATGGTGAGCATGGTCAAGCGTTCGGGATTGTTCAAATGGTGGAAAATGGGTCACAGATATGGATTTTGGAGGATGAAAATATTGAGAAAGCACCCAAAAAGAATCAGCTTTCGTGAATTTTTACCTTGGGTTGGACTCCTCGCAACGTTGGGAATTTATTTCCTTCAACCCCGCCTCGTATCCATTCTTCCAGCGAGTTATCTCACGGTTCTCTTACTCGAAGGCATTCGAAGTTCTTTACGCTCGAAGCGGTTTTCAACTCTTTTCGGTGTGCCTTTATGTCTAATAATGCTGCATTCGAGTTTTTCTATAGGCTTAGTTGACGGAATTTTACGCAAAGGTCGAGCTCCATCTGACCGATGAGACCGAAATAGACAGAGGATGACAACATACTTGAGCGTTCCAAAAAAACGGGAGATGAAGGCTATGGCGACAGAGCGGAGGTTCACGGCTCGAGGCATTGCAGTCATGCCTCTTCTCCTTCTCGCAGCGACCCATCTTACCGTAACTCCATTGAAAGAAATGTTTGAGGTTGAACCGAGCCTCATGTATGGCTGGTATGGAATAGGAGTTGTTACCGGCGTGATTCTTTTCCGTCGAACTCGGACTGTTCGAGACCATGAGTTTCATCGTTCACAGATAATGAAATCCATGAAGAAAGTGTACGAGGCAGAAGAAGCCGGTGTTTGGCAGACCAGTGTTCAACTTGATAGCAATTTGACTCCAGTGGGTGAAATGACACTTCAAAGAACGGTCTCAAGTATCGATAAAGAAACACCTGAACTCGAGTTGGGAGAGGATGAAAAAGTCGAAGTTGATTTGTTACTTGAATCTGCACGCATTCAAAAAGCAAATCGAAGAATGAGTGGAGATGAAACGTTCGATGATGAAAGCGTTGATTCTACGATCGGTGCCAAGCGGAAAAATTCTCCAATGGATTCCTTCCTTGATTCAATTTCCCGATTGTTTGGCAGAGGTGATTCTGGTGAACGCCGTGAAGAAAAAAGACAGGCTGCTTTACGCGCTGCATCAACAGCCTCACCAGTGACAGCTCAACGTCCGGTAGCACCTCTTCGGACCGTATCACGAACAAACGGTGAGGAATTGAAGATAACCACGATGTCCGATGATGGAGGAATTGATTCCTATGTTTCTGAGCAAGGTGAACAAGTCATGTCAACGAGCAAACTTCAATCCGAGTCAGAAAAAGTCTATGCTTGGGACTCGAACACACCTTCGCAACAATCGAGTGAAAGTATTGAATCGATGGCAATGATTTCGACTCCACAGTATGAAGTGACGCAGCCAACAGAACTCATTTCATCTCCAACGGGGAAATTATGTCGAGGCTGCAATGCACCTATACCTCAAGACGAACCGTTCTGTCTTCAATGTGGTCTTGATGCATAAGTTGGTCCTTTTCAAGCGAGATATTGAAAGAGGTCGTTGATACACGCCATCTCATTGGGTGAGTGGCGTGGCTGAAAAGCGGGATTACTATGAGGTCTTGGGAGTGTCGAAGGATGCTTCTTCTGCCGACCTCAAAAATGCCTTTCGTAGTCTTGCAAGAAAGTATCACCCAGACCGCAGTGAAGAAGAAAATGCGGAGGAGATGTTCAAAGAAATTCAAGAGGCTTACGCAATTCTTTCTGATGAACAAAAGCGTGCTCAATATGATCGTTTTGGACACAGTGGCCCTGGAGGCGGCTCCCCGTTTGGAGGATTTGGTGGTGGAGGATTTAACATCAACTTGGAAGATCTTTTTGGCGGTGATATATTTTCCAACATATTCGGTGGTGGAGGCGGTGGCAATGGTAGACGCTCACGTCGTCGTGGAAGTGACATTCGCATGTTCCATACTGTGGATTTAGAGAAAATATTCAGCGGCAGCCAAGAAGAAGTTGAAGTCGAACTACCCGTGTCTTGTACTCAATGTGCAGGTACGGGTGCGAAAAACGGGGAGATATCCGACTGCAGGGAATGTAACGGTCAAGGTCGTGTCCGGATGCGGCAACAAGTTGGGCCATTTGTTCAGGACGTCGTTCGTGATTGTTCTTCTTGCGATGGTTCAGGGCACCAAATAGACGAACGCTGCAGTTACTGCAGAGGAAAAGGTAAGGAAATCAAAGCGACGACTTTACGATTCAATATTCCAGCAGGTGCGGAATCAGGAACCCGACTTCGTATGCGAGGTAAAGGTGAACCTGCTCCGAACGGTAAAGGAGAAGATGGTGATTTATTCATTGAAATCGATGTTGAAGAACACCTCTGGTTTGAGCGTTCGGGTGCTGACCTTATCATGTCTTTACCTCTCGGCTATTCTGATCTTGTTTTGGGAACAAGTATCACTCTGTCCCATGTCGATGGAAAGGACTTGACAATTAAGGTTCCAGCATATTCAAATTCTGGAGACACCCTTGAAATTAAGAAGAGAGGGTTACCTCGAACCAGAAGATCTGGTCGTGGAGATGTGATTGTCTTGCTCAAATTACACATGCCAAAAAAGGTGGACAAGAAATCAAGAAAATCTCTTCAAGAATTGAAAGATGTCCTCGGGCCGAAAGACATTCTTGAACGAATTAAGGCTGATGCCAAAGAACGTCGAAATTGAGTACATTATACACGACTTCTAAGCCAACTGTGAAACTCTTTT
>CEQX01083141.1_pt1 | contig 15315 bp, 5 predicted proteins | sample 356261 | NCBI WGS metagenome assembly CEQX01 (sample SAMEA2621076, study PRJEB7988) | marine metagenome | isolation source: saline water (ENVO:00002010), including | reverse complement strand
CTGCGAGGGCGATGGAGCTCTGGCGATAGGTGGCGGAGAGGACGATTCGCTTGATGAGATGGTGAAGATTCCATCCACTCTGGATGAAGTCGCGTGCAAGCCAGTCCAGTAATTCGGGGTGGCTTGGAGGTTTCCCCTGGCTGCCAAAATCTTCAGGAGTGCGCACCAGTCCATTCCCAAAAAACAGCTGCCAGTAGCGATTGACGGTGACCCGTGCGGTAAGGGGGTGATCTGGAGACGTGAGCCAGCGTGCAAGTCCGAGGCGATTGCGTGGCTGGTCTTTTGGAAAAGGCGGAAGGGCCTTGGGAGTGTCAAAGTCAACAGGTTCACCCCGTGCATGATAAAGGCCCCGGTCAAGAATGTAGGACTGACGAGGTTTTTCGAGCTGCCTCATCACCATGATTTCGCGGATGGGCTCAATGAGACTTCGCTTGGCATCACGTGCGCGCTGGAGATCTTGAAGCGCCTTTATGTGGGGGGGATGCGTGGTTGAGAGAAAATAGCTTCGAAGCTCTGCCCTTAACTGCGGATTGAGCGATGCGAGCGGAGTCGCCAGAGCCCGCGTGAGGCTCTCTCCATCGTGGAGGTGTGCAACCTCGATGGAAGTAAGCTCCCGCTTGAAGACATGAAGCTCATCAACCTTGCCCTGCTTGAATCCGACGTCGCGAAAGCGCTCCCCAAGGCGGAGGTCTGGGTCACCTCCTCCCTCGATGTTCTTGGTCAGCTTGTCACGGACGATTGTTGAAGGCATGGGCTTCCCATTCAACCAGAGCCGGAGGCCTCTGGCGGAACTCGACCCGTCGTAGGTGACGGTGACATGGTGCCACGCATTAGGAGGCAGAGGGTTTTTGGCGGTCACCCGGATCGAGTTGCCGGGATCGAAGTGAATGAGTGCCGCACTCGGTTTTCCATCAAGAAGAAGGAGTTCGTAGCCCCGGCTTCCAGCATCGGTCCAGGCCTTGGACCGGCGCCAGATGACCGAGCGCTCAAATTTCTTCGGAGTATTAACCCACATGCCGATAGAGAAGGCCTGGGTCCGGCGAAAGGCTCCGGCTCCCTGAACATGAACTGCGTCGTCTCCGGTAAGTTGCAGCCCCTGGCCGTGAACGCCTTCCACCGACTTGTTGTTGCCACTTGTTTTGGTGGGCTTGTCCTTACGAGCACGGTCAGGAAGATTTCCTCCCTGGCGTTCATCGAAGGAGACATGGGCTTCAAGTCCTGCCCACTGAAACTCCGAGGGACGATTTGCCAGCCACTCGGAGAAAGCGTTTTCGCCATTGGCACTCTCGGCAGAGACAGCCCGGAGCGATGCCTCTATCGCGGCGTCTTTTTCTGCGATCTGCCTGTCCTGCTCGTCGGAAGTGAGGAGCATGGTCGGGGTTGGGATTGATGGAGTGAAGTAGGAATAGAGGCCTGCTTCATCGATGTTGGCGAAGAAGGAGCTCAGGCTGTAGTAGTCCTTCATCGTAATGGGATCATACTTATGATCGTGACACCTCGAGCATTCCAGAGTGAGTCCTAGAAAAGCGGTCCCGAAGGTGTGGAGCCGGTCGACAACATACTCGACTCGGAACTCCTCGGGGACACTCCCTCCCTCGACCTTCTGTGGGTGGAGCCGATTGAATGTCGTAGCTTGGATCTGTTCCTTGGTGGCGTTGGGGAGCAGGTCGCCGGCTATTTGCTCCGTGATGAACTGATCGTAGGGCATGTTTTTCCTGAAGGCATTGATTACCCAGTCTCGCCACGGCCAGACGAAGCGATCTCTATCAACCTGGTATCCATAAGTGTCCGAGTAGCGGGCAACATCCAGCCATTCACTCGTCATGCGCTCAGCGTAGGCTCCGGAACCAAGAAGCCGGCTGACAACTTTCTCATAAGATGTTGGGGACTCATCAGAGAGGAAGGCATCGAGCTCGTCCAGAGTCGGGGGGAGTCCTGTGATGTCGAATGTTACCCGGCGCAGCCAGCTTCTCCGGGAGGTTTCTGGATTGGGCTTGAGACCCGCCCGTTGAAGTTCATCTGCGATAAAAGCGTCGACCGGGGTGCGCCCCCATTTCAGAGACTCTGGGTCTGGGGTCTGAAGTTTGGCAGGAATGCTCTTGAAGGACCAATGAGTGTCATAAGTCGCTCCTTCCTTGATCCAGCGATCAAGAAGGGCCTTCTCCTTTTCGTTGAGACGGAGCTTGGATTCAGGAGGGGGCATGACGTCCTCGCTATCTGTGCTCCAGATCCGGTGGTGCATCTCGCTCTCCTCGAGGTCCCCTGCCTTGATGCCAACGTAGCCTCCGAGGTCTTTCAGTGCGTTGTCGCGAGAATCGAGCCTGAAATCCGACTTCTGGTTGCTCGCATCCGGGCCATGACACTTAAAGCAGCGGTCCGAGAGAATGGGGCGAATATCGCGATTAAAATCAATCTCCTCCAAGGCCGTTGCCGGGATGGCTATTGCGGAGAGAAGAATGGGTAAAATCCTCATTAGCGAAAAATGGGTAATACACATCCCGCAAGGATGCCACCCCAAAGCGGAAGTGGAGAAAGGCTTCCTCAGCCGGTGAGCGATGTGCTGGCGGCGGAAGAGGGGCTCAGCTCCCCAGGTTCGTGATCTTCAGGGCTTCTCAGGGTGTCGTGATGGCTCGGATCCGGAAGTAAAGGTCCATGGCGGGGTCGACGGATTCGCTGCCCCTGTATGTCACGGTCGTTGTTCCGTCGCCATTGGGGTTGTTGGAGATTTGAATGAGAGTATCGCCAGCTTCATTCCAGCTCTCCAGACCGGAGGATCTTTCGATCTGGGCACGAAATTCACCTGCGCCATCCCGGACAGAGTGTGAAAGCTCGACGTAGGTCTGACCTGCCAACTCTACGAGGGAAACTTCGAGCGTTGCACGAGATGAATTGGCACGAGGATCCGAGCCGAGGAGATACTCGAGGGCGTTAGGCAGGCCGTCATTGTCGGCGTCAGCCAGCTCACCGGACAGGGGCAGATCGTTAAGTTCTTCCCCACTGAAGAACTGGGTCCGCCAGTCGCTTGGAGGAGGAGTGTCTGCTAGACCCGGGGACCCGCCGGGGTTAGCGGAGTCTCTCCAGTGAAGAGGCTCACCTCCATATCCTCCTGTTTCGGATCGTTCCAGTGAGTAGCCCTGACCGTCAGCAGCGAGGGGCCAGGGGGCGTCATCTGAATAGATCACCGTATCGGCTGCCACCAGCAGTTCGGGGCCGTCAGGAATCCCGCTTTGCTCTGGGAGAAGGATGCGCACACGCTCGCCTCCGTTGTCGAGTCTGCCTGGGTAGGGGCCATAGATCTCGACGGTGGCGGGAACATTATAGGTGCTCCGGAAAGTGGAGGGGTCGAGTTCACTCACAATGAGAATCTCTCCAGGGAGAAGATCTGGTGCATCCACTCCGAAGATGTAGCCGACCCCGCTGATTTCTGAGCCCGCAAGAGAAACAGGTTGGGCAGAGATATTCTGAATCTCGATGAATTCAGCCTCGAAGGCCGAAGGGTGATACATCAATTCAGTGATGACGAGAGGGCCGGCAAGGGGATTGGAATTGGGCCCATCAGGGGTCGATGAGATCAGGGGTGCTACCTGAACTTCGCCCGTGGAAATCTCGTGACGCCCAAACGGGGTCCCCGCGGAGGAATCATCGAAATTGAAGCCAGCAACGTAATCGAGTCGGGCTCCAGATGGGTCTACGGCGATGAGAAATACCTCTTCTCCGAAAGAATCCAGGGCGAAGCTGGGATCAACCCCGGGAGTGGGATTAAATTCGAGTTCCGTAAAGCTGGTAAAACCGTTGCCGGGAACAATTGCTCCAGGGGGGATTTGAAACTTTCTGGGCTGGCCGAGGTCGTCGGTCAGGAACCACCCTTCGATTGAGAGGTCTGCATCTTCCGGGTTGTAGAGTTCGATCCTGTCGACCTCTGGGGTAACCGAATTAGCAAGAATCTCGTTTACGAAAACATCCGGAAGCTCTGTCACGTCCGGCTCTAGCGTCCCTGGGGAGCCGAGGAGACTGCGACTGGCGGACCAGTTTTGTCCATCCGCGGGATTGCCAGAATTGTAGACCAGAGAATATCCGCCACCAGCTCTACGGGGCCAGGAGCTGTCGGAGCCGTAGGAAAAATCCTGGATGGTATCACCGTCCCGGCTCTGGAGAGTCAGTTGCTCACCGTCATTATCGAGTAAGAGATCAAACTCCCCTGCAACAAGGATGTCCCTGCCGAAACCATAGACGCTCCGGAAGGCGGCCAAATCCTTCACCACCACGGCCCGCTCCCCAGGATTCAGGGTCAACCCCGGAAAGATAAAATCAATTCCTTCCGTGAAACGTAAACCACTGAGTGAAACCGGCCCAGACGCAGTGCTGAGAACTTCAATCCACTCGAAGGCACTGTTTTCCGTCACTGCATTTCCTAAATCGTAAGGGTCATGCATGATCTCCGAAATGATGATATCGGATGTGCCCGCTGGCTCCTCATTGACAAGATATTCCCTCTCAAGTGGGGCGCTCCAGCCAGTGCCTACCGGTGTCCGTCCCGAGCTTGTGGAATTTCCCCCGGCTGGGTCGTAGACCCTCGCGACGAGTCGGGTGGTGGCTTGCAGGGTGATCGGGCCCGTATACTCAATTCCCGCGACACCGCCGCCACCACCTTCATCGAACCCGGCTACCAGCCGTGCCTGATTGAGGAAGTCGCTGCTCCCGGTGCTCTCGTTAAGGGCATGAATGGCGAGAATATTCTGCCCGTTCCGTAGTGACCCGAGGGCGGCACTGACATTGAAGCTCTCGAAGTTGGTTGCTGACCCGTCATCATTGGTCTGGGTGGCCGAGGAGAGGTGGGTGGGGTTAGCCGGGGCGTTGGCGGAAGTGATCTCAGTTCCGTTGAGATAGGCAACGAAGCCGTCATCGTAGCGCATCTGGAGGGTCATGAAGTTCCATGCTTCAAGGTCATTCCCCGCAACGTTGAAAGGAATGCGGATGTAGCAGCTGGTGCTGTTCGACATGGCGCTGTCGACGTCGATATTGATATATGGTTCGTATCCGCTACTCCTTTCGTATCCGACCCCATTGGTTCCTGCCCGCCATCCGTTGGCGTTGAAAGGCTCGCTTCCGCCTCGCCATGCGGTTCCGATATTGCTGGCGGGGGCAAGGACCTGGACTGCCTGGGACTCGTCGAGAATGGTAGTCCCCTCGAGGGCCTCTCCGGTGGTCGAGGGCCTTGGATCCCGGCCATCCAGAGTGTAATAGATTTTCTGTCCTCCTCTAAGCGAGGCGGCGAGGGAAATCGTAGTGCCGGCTGGATAAGTACCACTTGCGCGGCTGGAAGATGGACGAGGTGCGAACTGCCCGTCCATCCAGCTTAATCTTGTCGCGAGCCAATTCTTGAGGTGATTGACCTCCCCGTTGTATCCACCGAATCTTGGCTGGTCCGACCAGCGTTGGAAGTTGCGGGCCTGGGCCTCGTTGAGGGTCGCGGCCATCTGGTCAATAATGGCGTGGACATTGGCAGTGGCGAAGGGCCCGTTTCTCAGCTCAAAATAACGGTCGATATACTTCTGCCAGAAGTTCTCGTCCGTAAAGAGGCGGTTCCACCAGGGAAAGGTGAAGTAATTCGTTCCTCCGGACCATGAGGAGGGATTGTCGTCCCGGCTATCTGTCGAATCCATCGACCGGTCGAAGTCCCAGATCGGACCATACTCGATCTTTCCTCCCCGTTTTTTGTGGAAGTAGGTGCTCAGGCGGAGCGCATCTGCATTCAAGGTAAGAACATTGAGGAGGTGATGATCGATCCAGGAATCGACGTCAATATAGCGGGCATACCCGGTGACAGGGTCAGCGTAGTCCGGCGCTTCGAGGGCGGCATTCATGGCGTTAATGTAGTCCCGAATCCACGAGGCCTGTGAGCTCGTGACCTCGTCCTCTTTCGGGTAGACCCAGCCAAGGGTGCGGCCCCCTGCACTAAGGCCAGAGTCTCCCGGATCCAGCCGGTCGATCTTCAGCATATATCCCCCCGCGATACCCGGCTCGCTGTTAACGCTGGCCGGGAGGCGCTCCACGGCAACCCGCTCAGGATCCCGCGATATTTTTTCCATGAAGGTGTAGATGCCATCATAGTCGTTACTGAAGGAGAGATTCCCTCCATTATCATTTTTGAACAGTTCGACGTAGCGTGTGCGAACAGCGTAACGACCAAGCTGGTTGCTCAGCTCATAGGGGAGCCCATTCCGCATAAGGGAGCGGTCGAAGGTGGAGCGGGCATTGAGAATCCAGTCAGATTCTTCGGGGAACCCGAGAGGCGAAATATCCTTGTTTCGGTTCGCTTCATTCCAAGCCTCGATGCTGTAGGCTTTTTTGGGAAACCCGGAGGAGGACGAGCCGCGGATCTTCCACCCTCCTCTAGTTCCTAGGGAATAGGGGCCGTTCAGGGTTGTTCTTCCGTTGCGGGGATCTGGTTCGAAGAAGGCGAAAAAGGTGAAGGCTTTCCCATTGGCAGCACTGGTCCCACCAGAAAAACGCTCCATCACTACTACCGGTATATTAGAGCTGAAGCTCCGGGCGTCGCTGCTGAGTTCAATGTAACCGTTCTCAGCGACTCGTCCCGGGGCCTTGCCGGCCTCGAAGGAGCGGGCTCGCAAGAGGGTGGACGAGGAGATGCTTATGGGCGAGGTGTAGAGTGAAGAGGAGGTGGTCGGGATATTACCGTTGGTTGTGTAGCGAATCTGGGCGGCAGGGGAACTTGTGCTCAGGGCGACGGAGAGAGACCCGGTGAATCCACGCCCAGAGAGACTGAATTCCACGGGGCCGGCGGGAAGCCCCTGATCTGTGCCATTGTTCTGTCCGGGGGAGGCCTGCTGAAAATAGCCCGCCTCTCCCAAGTCTGGGTCGCTGACAACATCCGCGTCAAGGCGTGGCAGACAAAGAAGATCAGAGCTGGTCGTGCTTATGTTGAGAAGATGGACTGCCAGGACATTATTGGCCTCCAGGAGGTCAGCATACTGAGTGATATCAGTGTCCTCGAAGGTTACGGCTTCACTGTCCGAGTGGTCGTCTCCCGCAGTGGAATTCCATGTTGGAGCTCCGGCAGGGCGGTTCGAGGAGGCGACTTCTGTGCCGTTCAGATATGCGATGAACCCGTCATCATATTTCATGCGCAGGGTGAGAGCGGATAATCCTTCCGGGGTTGCGAGCGAGAACGGGATCCGGATGTAAACGGAAGCGTTCGTGCCGTAGGTCAGATCCTCGACATCCCCCTGACTTCCAAAGAGGTTCTCGTATCCACCACTGCGCTCGTATCCGATCCCGGTGGTGGCATTTGTCCATGCGCTGTCCTCAAAGTTGAGATTGCGCCATGAATTTCCAATGTTGCCAGTCGGAACCAGAATGCGACAGGCGCTGTTCTCGGGCAGAAGGATTTCGGTAGAGGAAGTGCCGGTCTGGGCCAGCCCGTACGAAAAATTCTCAAATTGCTCCGGGTAATCCGCATACTCCTGAGTGACGACCTGCCCATCCGGGTTCACGAGAGCGAGATATCCCCCTGCAGATCTGCCAAGGCGAAAGTTGGTGTGGAGTTCCCCCACTCTACGATCCTTGCCAGAAGCAAAAATAAGAACGGTTCCTCCGACTGGAAGAACCGTCGGAGAGGGGATCTCCCATCGCGTCTGTTCAGCCGGATCATTGGTCAGGAAGTAGCCCCCGAGGTCCTGAGTATTCGGCCCGGGATTAAAGAGTTCAATCCAGTCGCTCGAGTCTCCATCTTCATCGTAGAGCGCAGATTTGTTGTCTGCCATGAACTCGCTGATTAGTGGGGTGGCATTGAGAGAAAACAGGGGTGCTAGCGCCAGAGCGCAAAGGGTTTTTAGGGGTCGCATAAGCCGAAGGGGCTGAGGGGGGAGGTGATACTATACCTGATCCCACTATGTCTTCAACCTATAGCAGGCAGGCAATCCGGCCGCCCGAAGCGGGATCAGGGGGTCCATTACCCCATCGGGGGCAGAGGTGCTTAAATGTGCCCTGCCTTGTGGGAGCCCGCAATTCTCAGAGCTTCGGGGGAGACCATATCGGGATCCCTCCCTGTTCCAGTTGCTGTTTGTACCAGATATGGAAGGGGCGGGTTTTGGACATGGGAGCCTTCTCGTTGACCATCAGGGGACGTGCCTCTTTCCAAAACTCGTCGTAGGCAGTGCGCATTCGTTCAATCACCTTGGGGTGCTGGGCTGCTACATCGTTCTGCTGGGCTGGGTCTGCAAGCAGGTCAAAGAGCTGGTTGCCCACCAGACGAAACCGGGCGTTACGCACTGCGAAGTTGTTCCACTGGTGCTTGTCGGGCTCAGATCCGGTTGGCCAGCGGGCCTTCTGGGAAAAGAGGTAGCGATCTGTGAGCTTGATCTTCTGGCCGAGGAGAAGGGGAAGGAAGCTACGACCTTCAACCTGATCCTTGGGGAGTGAGGCACCTGCAACCGCTGCAAGGGTGGGCAGGATATCAATATGCGCAGAAAGCTCGTTGACGTCACGGGGCGCGTATTTTCCATCCCAGCGGACGAAGAACGGAACACGGACGCCCCCCTCGTCCACCGAACCCTTGAGTCCCTTCTGGCCCGCATTGAAGAAAGGGTACCCCTTGGCGAGGTCCTTACCGGGTCGCCCCCCTCCGCCACCAGTCATACCATTGTCCGACATGAAGATGACGATGGTGTTTTCGTAGAGGTTCCATTTTTCCAGCATGGTGTTGAGTCGCCCCATATTCTCGTCGATGTTCTCAATCATGCCGTAGAAGCCAGCTTGCCTCGTCCCGAAGCCGAGGTCCGTAAAGCGCTTGGTGTTGGAGGGTGGAGCGATAAATGGGCCGTGTGGAGCGTTGGTGGTAATGTAGGCGAAGAACGGAGCCTCCTCGTCCTTCACGGATTTTATCCATCCGAGGGCAGCGGTGAAGAAGATGTCGGTGCAGTAACCCTTGGTCTTCACGAACGATCCATTATGGCGAACCACGGGATCAAAATACTTGTTACCCGGGGCATCCGCACAGGAACAGTTGTAGGCTTGCCCGATACCTCCGGCACCGTGGATGAAGGCCTCGTCAAAGCCGCGCTTATGGGGCTGATAAGGGTCTTCGTCCCCGAGGTGCCACTTTCCGAAAATTCCGGAAGTATAGCCGGCGCCCTTGAGGACCTGAGGCAGGATGGTGGCCTCCAGCGTCATGCGCTCGCGCTCGAGGATGGTATGAGAGACCCCGTTCTTCAGGGGGTGGCGGCCAGTCATGATTGCGGCCCGGGTGGGGGAGCAGGTAGGACTGACAAGGAAGCGAGTGAACCTCGCGCTCTTGTCGTAAAGAGCATCGAGGTTGGGGGTTTGGATCCACGGGTGTCCGTGGCGGCCAACTGGGCCGTATCCCTGGTCATCGGTAATGACCAGAATGACATTGGGCGCCTTGGCGATGGCAGGGGCAGAAAGACAGCAGAGGAGGCAGAGGAGGCAGAGGAGGCGTTTCATTAGATTCAAGTTACGAGTAGGGGTGGAAGGACTTGTTCTCCAAGGAGAAAAAGCCTGCCGTGGCCTTGGGAATGTTATTTGGCATTACGGATACGGGTGAGTTCCGCCTCCAGGTCGGCAGCAATGGAGGCCTTGCTCTCGATTAGATTGGTGGCTTCTTCGGGGTCTTCTGCGAGATTGTAGAGGTGGTAGGGCTTCTGGAAGGGCTTGCCTCTTGGGCCCTGCCTGCCGCCTGACCCATTGCCGGCGACCAGTTTCCATGGGCCTCTCCGGATCGCAAAGATGCCGGATGCGGAGTGGTTGATCACACCTGGCCTAGGTTTCGTTTCTGCCTTTCCCCGGGCGGCCGGCAAAAACGAAAAGCTGTCCTGAGCGGATCCTGCGGGGACGGGTTGCCCTACGGCTTCAGCGATCGTGGCAAAGATATCGGTATGGCACGTGACCCTTGGAACCTGCGTGCCCGCCTCGATTCCGCCCTTCTTCCAGCGGATAAAGAAAGGGACCCGGTGTCCTCCCTCCCAGACGTCGGCCTTGGTTCCGCGCCAGTGAAGGTTGGCAGAATGGTCTGCGGGGCGGTAGCCCTGATCCTTGTCGTTGTTAAGGTGATGATTCTGGCCGTCCTTGCGCCGATACATGAACGACCCGTTGTCACTGGTGTAGATCACCATGGTGTTCTCTTCCTGTCCGGAGTCTGCAATGGCTTCCAGCACGACTCCAACAGTGTAATCGACCTGATAGATAAAGTCCCCGTAGGGTCCGAGCTTAGTCTTTCCCACAAAGCGTTCATGGGGCCACACCGGCTTGTGGGGGCCGGTCAGAGGAAGGTAGAGAAAGTAGGGCTTGTGGGCGGCTGGATCTTGTTTCCGGGTGGTCGCCTTTTTGATGAAGGTGGCAGCTTCCGTAGCGAGGTCGTCGAGGACGTCACCGGGGTCGAAGTTGGGGTCTCGGGGGCCCGCGCGAACATACTTGGGGAAGCCAATGGCTTTCTGGGTAGTGGTGCACTTGGCCACGGCTTGGTGGTCGCGCAGGTAAACGTAGGGAACCATATCGAGAGAGGCGGCGATACCGAACCACTGCTCAAAGCCCTTTTCGATTGGGCCATTGGTGAAGGGCTCGTCGAAGATGACCTTGCCCTGTGTATTACGGGCCCACTCGATGCCAAGATGCCATTTTCCAACCATGGCAGTCTGGTATCCGTGATCCTTAAGGTAGCTGGCGATGGTTGGGCGGTCGTCTTCGATGAGCGGTTTATCGCGTGGAGGAAACAACACCCCGCTCTTCAGGCGCGAGCGCCAGCAGTATCGACCGGTCAGCAGGCCATAGCGGGTAGGAGTACAAACCGCGGAGCCGCTGTGAGCATCGAGAAAGGTTGCTCCGGAACGAGCAAGACCATCCAGATGGGGCGTAGGAATCTTGGATTGCGGGTTGAGAACGCCCACGTCGCCATAGCCCATGTCATCAGCCAAGATGACTACAATGTTAGGCTTAGTGGATGCAGAGACAGGAAGGAGAGCGAATATGAGGGCCAGCAGGGTTAACGACTTCATGGTTCAGGCTTCCACCTCAACGAACTGTTACTGATTCCAAAAGAAGAATCTCGGTATTCTTCTCCGGCGGTTATTCCAACGGCTTGTGGCCGCTGTATGCTTCCACTGTCCGCAAGAAGGGATTCAGGATGCCTTCTTGCCGGAGTTTTTTCCCGGGGCCTTATTTTTCTGTTTCCCCTTGCGCCGTTTGGCACGGCGCTGTGCTGATTCCTTTTCCACTTTTTCCATGTAAGAGGCGAGAGCTCCGGGATCGCCTCGATTGAGAAAAGCTGGGAGAGCGTGGTCGTTGCTCTCCTCCATGAACGTACGGAGGCGGGCCTGCAGGCGACTCTTAACGGCCTGATGTGCCGGGTCATCGGCGAGATTTATCAGGCAGTCAGGATCGTTCTCAATATCGTATAGCTCTTCCACCGTCCGGTGATCCATGGTCGCAAGACGGGCGGCGATTTTCTTGTCGGAAGGCGCCATCTTTTTCATCAGGCGATAGGTGGCGGTTCCGTTGGTCGCAGTCTTGAAAATATTGGTGCCGTCTGACCAGGGATTGAAAAGGTAGAGGTGGGTCCTGGTTTGGAGGCCGCGGATGGGATGGCGGTTTCCTCCAGCGTTCTCGTTATAGACCTTGAAAACGGCGTCGCGGCCTTGCTGCTTCTGGCCCTTGATGACGGGGACGAAGGAGGCTCCGTCGAGGCCGGCGGGACTCTCTATCCCTGCCATCTGCAGCATGGTAGGAAGCATGTCGACCGCAGAGATCATGTCGCGATTATTGACGGAGCCCGCTTTGGTCACGCCCGGCCAGCGGATGATCCATGGAGTCCAAGTGCTATGGTGGTAGAGTTGGGTCTTGGCAAATGGCAGGGGCATGCCGTGATCGCTGAGGAACATCACGATGGTGTCATCGGCATGGCCAGATTTATCGAGGGCCTGCAGGATGGCGCCGACCGCGTCATCCGCCCGTCGAACGGAGCTATAGTAGAGGGCGAGTTCCTTGCGGACATCGGGATGATCAAAGAGGAATCCAGGGATTGGAACCTCCTCAGGTTGGAACACACGGGAGACCTTGTGCGGGTCATTGGGTTTCCAGAAGGGCTTGTGGGGGTCGGAGATGTTGATGTTCAGACAGAAGGGTTTCCCGGCTGCCTTTGCCGCATTAATTCCACGGCGGGTGCACTCTCCGTAGGAGGGGACATCCTTGATATGGAGCTTACGCCCATCGGGGCCAATGGTGAGGTCCGCGTCCCAGGAATAGGGCTGGTAGGGCGTGGAATGGCTGACCTTGCCGCGAATGGCGGTATAGTAGCCTCCATTTTTCATCAGGTCGCAGAGGACGGGAAATTTGATGGGCTTGATCTGGTAGAAGCCCTCCACCCCGGTGTTGTGAGGGTAGCGTCCGGAAAACATGACATTCCGGGAGGGGTAGCAGTTGCCGACTTGGACGTGGGCATGCTGAAAGCGGAGGCTCTCGCTGGCTAGTTGATCGATGTGTGGGGTCGTTCCCTTGAGCTTGCAGCCAAAGGCGCCGATCGAATCACAGGACATGTCGTCTACTGTGATAAGGAGAAGATTCGGCTTTGCTCCGTTCGATACGGCAAGGCCTGAAAGAAGGCAGAGGAGGAATAAGAGAGATGGCTTCATGAGTCAAAAGTGCGCGAGACGTTTCAGGAGGCAGGAGAGGCGCTTTTCTGGTTCTTTTTGCCAGAACCTTTTTTTCGTGGAGCTTTCAATCCTTCCCCGGGCTCGTTGCGTTTACCAAACTTCAGAGGGCTAAGCCTGCCGCTGCCTGGCTTGAGCTGACCGGGCTTGAGTCGGTCGACATCCCGGGCAATACGGAACCATTCCTTGATCATACGGGTGGCGCGTTCGGGATGATCTTGACGCAGGTCATTGAGCTCGGTGCGGTCCTCCGCGAGGTTATAGAGTTCCCATCGCCCACCCTTGGCGGCAACGACCTTCCAATCCCCTTCTCTCAGGGCCCGGTCCGTGCCGAAATGCTGATAAAGGGTTTTGTGGGCTGTCCGTTGTTTGCCTTCGAGGACAGGAAGGAGTGATTTTCCCTGGAGGGGGTCAATGATGCGCGACCCGACCTTGGTGGGATAGCTGGCCTTGCCCAGATCGAGAAAGGTAGCCATGAAGTCGATCAGGTGACCGGGTTGGTCGGTGACCATGCCAAGGGGGGTTTGGCGGAGGCTCCTGTCTGCGTTGCCAGTTTTGGTTCCTGCCTTGGCACTTAATCCTTTCGGCCAGTGAGCGATGAGGGGAGAAGAAATCCCTCCCTCGTGCTGGTTCTGCTTATAGAGCCGGAAGGGAGTATTTCCCACGTGAGCCCAGCCCACGTCGTAGCACCAGTAGCTTTCCGGGTCCCATGGTTCCAGATCCTTTCCCCGGGTGCGCTCGAAGGGGCAGGCTCCATTGTCAGAGCAGAAGAGGAACAGAGTGTTCTCCCATTCGCCTTTTTCTTTGAGGTGAGAAATGAGCCGGCCGATGTTCTGGTCCACGACGTCGACCATGGCAGCAAACACTTCCATCCGCCTTGCTTCCCATTCTTTTTCATCAGCTGGCAGCGATTCCCAGGAGGGAACGTGTCGGGGGCGGGGACTGAGCTTGTAGTCCCGTGGGAACAGCTTCGATTTAAGCTGTTTCTGATAGCGCTGTTGGCGAAGTTCATCCCAGCCAGAATCGTAGACACCCTTGTATTTCGCTACCTCCTGCTCGGGGGCCTGAAGGGGGTAATGAGGAGCATTGTATGCGACGTAGAGGAGAAATGGAGGGGCACTGTGTTCCTTGTCGGCTGGAACCATCTCATCGATAAAGTCGATCGCGAAATCGGTGATGGCGGTGGTGGCGTAGAAAGGTTTCCCGTTCAGATCTGCGGGAACGTCCCACGTTTTACTGCCCAGTCGGAAGGTGTTGTCTCCGGTGAAGAAATTTGTTGCCCCCGAAAGGTGCCCCCAATAGTGATCGAATCCGAAGTCAACAGGGTTGCCCGAGAGGTGCCACTTGCCTGACATCGCGGTTGAGTAGCCTGCTGCCTTGAGAGTCTCTGCAATCGTTGTCCCGCGCGAGAGGGAGTTGCTGCCAGCCTGATCGCAGTAGAGGCCCGTCAGGAGCGATACCCGGGATGAATGGCATTTTGCGGTGTTGTAGAATTGGGAAAATCGCAGTCCGTTGCGCGCCAGCTGGTCGAGGTTCGGGGTGCGAATTTCGGCCCCATAGCAACCGAGGTCCGAGAAGCCGAGGTCGTCGGCCATGATGAGTACGATGTTGGGCCTTTCAGCCGCTTGACTTGACAGGGCCAGGGCGAACAGGGCAGCAGACAGGCAGATAGCTTTCGGTGGGGTCATCGGTTTTTTTGGCGGATGTGCGCGGTGTTATTTCTGGCCGGATTTGAGTCCATCGACAGTGAATTGCGTCAAGGAGGTGGCCAAGTATACGGGGATTCAGGGGGATTCAGGGGGCATCAGGCCTGTATCGAATCGGGACCTCGAGAGTAATCACTCAGTTATCTGAATCTCTCCCCAAGTTCTTCATTCAGCCTAGGTTCGAACGGTCTCGAAAAGAAGGCAAAACCTATCGGGCCGAACGACTCACTTCGGCTTGTTCTTATAGTTCTGTCTCCAGTCTTCCCACATCTGTGCAAGCTCGGCGGTTTTCTCCGGTCTTTCCTTGGCTAGGTCGTGCATCTCGGTCGGGTCGGCCTTAAGGTCGTAGAGTTCCCAGTCTTTGCCGGCTCGGACGACTTTCAAGTCCCCCTGCCGGACGGCATTGGCCCTGTTGAAGTGCCAGTAGATTTCCGCATGGGGTTCGCGTTGCTTGCCCTTGAAGACGGGCAGCAGGGACTTGCCGATTGGAGGCTTGGTCCTGTTTCCGAGTATTTGCGTGGGATATTTCGCTCCTGTGATGTCACGAAAGGTGGCAGAGACATCGATGATGTGCCCGACTTGGGCGGTCATGCCTGGTTTGATCACGCCTGGCCAATGGGCAATGAAGGGGGTGCGGATGCCGCCCTCGTAATCCGTCGACTTGAATTTCCGGTAAGGCGTGTTGCTGGCATTGGCCCAGGCGACGGAGACGGTCCGGTAGCTTTCAACGGGGCCGGGCGGAATGTCCGGCGTGGTATTGGGCTGTTCGGGGCAGGCCCCGTTGTCGGTCAGGAACATGATGAGGGTGTTGTTCCATTTGCCCAGTTCCCTGAGCTTGGCAAACAGGCGCCCGAGGTTCTGGTCAACGCGGTCGATCATGGCCGCGTAGACGGCCATTTTCAGGTCTTCCTCATCCTTTTGCTGATCGG
>CEQX01111433.1_pt1 | contig 15338 bp, 17 predicted proteins | sample 356261 | NCBI WGS metagenome assembly CEQX01 (sample SAMEA2621076, study PRJEB7988) | marine metagenome | isolation source: saline water (ENVO:00002010), including | reverse complement strand
TACTCATAAGAAATCTGAGCCATGTACGAAGAAGGCCCTATATTTACCGATTCTGAGCGAAGTCTTTCTTCTATTGCTTTAAGAGAGAAAAGTGAATTAGCAGAATCATTAACAAGCTCAATATCCCCTCTTCCCGCACCAACGCCACCCAAAAATCTTGAATTCTCATATGCACTTAAAGCTTGAACAAGTCGTCTTGAACCAATTGCAGAGATCCCAATTACTAGAGAGTCTGCATCAACATCAGAAAAATCCTGAATTCCGCTTTGAAGTGACCTTACTCGATCAGGAGTGACACCAGAACTTAATATAATGAGCAAAATCATAAATGAATAAATTATTAGTCTCCTATTAGCAATTAATAAAGGCAAAAACATCAAAAAACCTGAAAGAGATTTATTAGCAAAAACAAAAATAGCGGATATTAAAATCAGAAAATTTAATTCGCGCTTACTTCTCAAACAGATACTTCTCAGAAATGCTGCAGCAAAAAATGCTCTCGAAGAATGGGATGGCTCTAAGGTGATGAAAACTGTAGATCTAATTCCATCCGAAAAGAATAAGCCACCTATTATTGCTTCAAGAAGGAAGACTCCTAAAATTAAATCTAAAATAATTGTATATGATTTAAACGATGAAAATTGAAAGAAGAATAAATAGATAAAAATTGGTGCTAAGAGAAGTAATGCATTTACAAAATCAAATAAACCATTTAATTGTAATATTGAAATAACTATAAAAATGAAAAAAAAAATAATGAAATACACTGATGCTCGCCTCAAAAAGAAAGGAGTTAGGAAAATTCCTAAAGGTGTGGCGCCCAGTAAGCCAGCAAAGACTGAATATGATGGAATAATGCAGCCTGTCATACAGATTGCCTTAAGGGCATTAAAATTCATTATTAATTCTTCTTAAAAGGTTATTTTCCCATCTTTTTAACTTTAAAGTATAGAAAATATAAAAAGGAATCCTATGCCATCCTATTAAACTTGCAACGCGTTTAATTTGTTTATTCTTTTTTGGTGAGAGTGTAGTTGGTGACCAATAAAAGACTGGGATTTTAGTAAATTTTATAAACTCAACTCCATGCAGGGCAAGCGAATACCAGTATTTCCAATCTTCTAAAACCCCCATCGGAAAGGTTTCCAAACCAATATATTGCTTAGGAACAGCAGCTCCAGATAGTGAAATCATATTTTTAAATTTAAGTTGTCTAATATTTATTTTTATAAAAGAATCTGTATCAATAGATATATTAGGCTGATAACATGATTGGTTCTCAATGGGAAACTTTGTAAGTGAAAGAACTTTAAGAGGTTTTTGTGTTCTTAAATATTTAAAATATTTAACTGGTACTAGATCATCGATATCACAAAAAACAATCCAATCACCAGAAGCTTTGCTTTTTCCAAGATTTCGAGGTTTTGAAGGTCTTCCGGAATTCTTGCTCAATGAATAAAAAAAGAACTTTTTATATCTGTTACCCGAAGAAATAAAGTCATTAATAAGTTTCTGAGTTTCGTCATTTGAGCAATCGTCAACAAAAATTACTTCGTGAAGAAAAGGTTCTGCAGCATTTAGCATTTGAGCAGATTTTTTTATAAATTTTGAAGAATTGTAACTTGTTACTACCAGTGATATTTTGTATGTCACCACTTGGGACTCGTATTTACATTAGCTTTATTAAATCTACCTCGAGTTGCTTCAGCAACTGTCATAATATCATCAATGAGTCCTTCATTAAGAAGGGTGGGATTAAAGCCTAAATTAACAAGGCCCTCATTACTAACTTCGAGTTCATTTTCTGCAAGTTCTTTTCTTGGATTTTCCAGGAAAACAATTTCTATACCTGTTTTTTGAGAAATCATATCAGCTAGATCTTTAACTGAGGCAACTTCGGCAACTTGATTGAAGATTCGTGGTCGACTTGGGTCAAATTTATCATTTTCTACAGCCAACTTTAAGCATTCTGCAGTATCATTGATATGAATGAAAGCTCGGGTTTGCCCACCAGTTCCATAGACTGTCAATTTTTCATTATTAACAGCTTGTGATATGAAGCGGTTCAAGACAGTTCCATAAACGCCATCGTAATCAAATCTATTGACAAGTCTTTTATCTTTGATTGTTTCTTTTGTCTCAACTCCCCATACAATACCCTGATGTAAGTCTGTAACTTTAAGACCCCAATTTTTAGAATAAAATTGAAAGATTAATTGGTCTAGACATTTAGTCATGTGATAGACACTTCCTGGATTAGCAGGGTAAAGAATAGAAGTTGGTTGTTTTGTTGAGTTAATTGTAATGTCAAGATATCCCTCAGGGATTCCACCAAATTCCTTTGAATACCCATAAACTCCCATTGTTCCTAAATGCACTAAATGGATATCTAAACCAGAAGAAACAATAGCATCACATATATTATGTGTGCCTGAAATATTATTATCGACAGTATATCTTCTCTCCTTAGAACCTATCATCGAGTATGGAGCAGCTCGCTGTTCTGCAAATTGAATTACAGCTTGAGGTGAGTACTTTACTAACAAAGATAGCAATTCTTTTGGTTGGTGAGCTACATCAATATTTTCATATATTATTTCACCAAAGTGCTCGGATGCAGCTTCAATGCGGTCCTCAATTGATGCAATTTCTGTAAGTGACTCTGAACCTAAGTCATCATCGATTCTTCGTCTAGAAAGGTTGTCCACAATGACTACTCGATAACCTGATGCGGCTAGCCTAAGAGAAGTAGGCCATCCACAGAAACCATCACCACCAAAAACAATTACACACTTATTCATTTTTTTATTCTCTCAAAAAGTCTAAAGTCTGACTTATAGCGTTTATACAAAAGCTCAACATCTTCTTTTGAAAGAGTGTTGTGCGATTGAGATGTAGCCAATAAATGGGGCACCTCTACGTAAACATTGTATTTTTTTTGCACAAACTTTACTAGTTCTTTATCAAAATTTTCAAAATCTAAAAGGTTAAATTCATCAATCTTAAGAGTTCTATTTATTTGAAGTAAATATTCTTGAGAAGCCCAGTGCTTATCACTAATTGAATCATCTTTTGATTTAACCGAAATAAATTGTATAAATTCTTTTAGACTAAGTTCATTTTTAATACCTAGTTTAGAATGTGATTTCTTTATATTTAGGTCAGATGTATTAAACTTTTGACGGTAGCATGAAAGCACTCTGTCAATAGGGTCGCGTATAAAAGAATAAAAACTGAATCCCCCATCCTTAAAATCCTTAGCAAGTTTTGGTGATAGATAAATAACAAATACGCTATCAAATCTAGATAAAAGATTAGCAATAGATCTGCTTCCAACTTTAGGATTTAAAATAAATACATATTTTTTTCTTAAGTCTATAACAGCTTCAAGAGTATGCGAAAAATGAGAGGAACTTGGGGTGACATAAGACAAAACTGGTGTAGAACTTCTTACTTTAGAAACTTTCTTAAGAAATTTCCGACTTAAAGAAAGAAGGAAGGTTTTTTGTGATAAAAAATTCATATCCGATATTTAGTAAAAGTCATTACCTTCACTCTTAAGAGTTTTAATAAGTGAATCCCATGAATAAAGTGATTTTAATTTGCTTATGTTTTGCGAAAGCTTGATTCCATAGCCCTCCTCTTCGCATACCTTTAATATGCTTACAACTAATTCTCTTTTTTTCTTTGGCTTCACTAAATGCGCATGTTCAGAATGTTTAAGGAATCCACTTTGGTTTTTATTTGGAGATGAAATTATAGTAGGCAATCCAAGATTGACTGCTGGAGATAAGCTTGATCTTGAAGTAAACATAAAAGTATATGGAAGAACGTAACAATTTATGGTGTTGAGCAGTTCAGATAATTCTTCTTCAGAAACTTCGGGAGCGTGAATAATATAGTCTGAGAATTCCGATTTTTGAATCCTTTCCCACTGTTTTTTTTCATATTCAGTTTGAAAATTCTTAGGTGACCTGCCTCCAATCAGCAATAAAGAATAATTTGAATCATTGTTTCTCATTATTTCTTCAAAAGCATCTAAGAGGATATGCAATCCTTTTGATTTGTACCAATACCCCATGAAACCAATTACATTTGATTTTCTAAGAATAGGATTTTTAATAGAGCTATTTCCTTTTTTATACCTAACAGTTTCTCCAAAAGGAGACCAGAATACCCTCTTCCCAATTCTGGGTATCTTTCTTCCTAAATCAACATAAAGCTGCTCATGAGAAACTATAACTTTTGCCATAAAGGGAGTAATTATCGCAGTAATTATTTCTAAAAATGAAGGTCTAACTGGAAAAGGCTTAAACCAAACAAGATCAAAATTACGAAGTTTTTTAGCAAGCAAAATTGATAGTGGAACAAAATAACGACCTTCTTTATTTCTTCGAGCACTTGGATAAACAAGAATAATCTTTTCAATAGAATATTTAGTATAAATTTCAGATAATGATCTCTTCAATCCAAGAATGGACCTAAAATCCCAGCTATGAGCAATTGGCAAAACTTTAATGCCACTCATTTGGAGTCTCGACTTTGTAATTTCATTAATATTGTTCAGTGTTGGAAGAATAACTTCATGCTCTTCAGATAAAAACTCAGCAAGTTCAATAATATAGTCCGCGCCTCCATCAAAACTTGGAGGAAGATTCCCATAAAGGAGCATGATTTTCACTTTAAAACCAACCTAAAAATATAATAAAACAAAGCATTATTAAGCATAGAATAATTTGTGAACGAGAGTAAACATTTTCACCGACTATCTTTGCAAAACAGAGAATTTCCAAAAAACTAATAGAAATAAAAGAAATTACTATTCCTTGTGAAATAATCGTTGCATTAAGCGCATTGTTCAACAAAATCCAACACCAAAAAACTAATAACCCAAATGTAAAAAAGAGAGCCTCATAAATAAACATTTTTTGAGATGCTAAGAAGGTATTTATTGGACCTTTAAGGAAATATAAAACGATACTCGAAAAAACTATAAAAGATTGATTCAAATAATCATTGAAACCCTCATCAAATAGCATAAGAAAATATTCCAAAATAAAAAATGCACCAAATAAAAAGACGATTGTTAGAAAAGAATTTAATTTAGATGCAGTAAAAAAAATAGAAATATTTTTTTCCCCCATTCCATCTTCAAGTTTTGAGAATAACGGATAAATTGTAGAGGATAATGAGGTTAAGACCATAAACCCCTGCGATAATAAAGCAGTTATAGTTACAATAAAAGCATATTCAATTGTTTCTAATTTAGTGCTTGCCCAGCTTGGCCCCATCATAAGTAATTGGAACGAAGCGCCAGAAATCATAATTTGCCAACAATGCTTAATCCATCCAGAATTCAAACTTTTTCTTATAATTTTAAAATTTGAAAAGGAGATTATGAGCAAATATATTAAAATCAGAAAGATATGTGTGATGAATATTGCTAAAGCAATAAAAATAATTTCTTCAAAAATTAAATAAGATATTGAGCAAAGAGCCAATATTAATATATTTCTCAACAAAAACTGAATACGAGAACTTATTTTAATTTTACCCGCTGCTTGAAGATGAGAAGCGAAAATCCGTATTAATGTATTTGGAACAATGGTTGCTGATATTATAATAATAGTAAGGGTATCTACGGAGAGCTCAAAAAAATTCATGAACTGAAATATCATGAATAAGGACCCTGCTGAGGCTGTTATTGTCCCGATAATGATAGTGTCAATGCCAAAACTATATGCTCCGTTTAAGAATCTCTTATTAGGAACAATATATACAGGCAGTCCAATAGAAAAAATCCAGGTATATGCCATCATGCTGCCATATAGAAGCATAATATCTGCATAGAATTCTTGGGGCAGAGTGTTAGCTAAATATAAAACAAATAAAAGTGCCGCGACTCTTCCTAGAACACTTGAAGATAGTACATTTAAAAAAGTATTAGAAATTTTGCTTGCACTAGCATCCTGCAAGCCCCAGCTACTCATTTATAGAAATTTTTTATATTTTCACAAATATAGTTTATCTGCTCATTTGTTAATTGGACTTGAGATGGAATCCAAAGGCCTTTTTTGCCAATCTCTTTTGATACAGGAAAATTATCTTTGTATTTAATAAAAGGCTGTTCATTTATAGGTGGATACATTTCTCTTGTACCAATTCCATTCTCTCGAAGATGGTTCATTAAACCACCTCTTAATTCGACTCTACAATCATAAAACCAAGGGCTGTTCGAATTTAAATCGCAATCAAATAATTTGACTTCCTCGATATCGGCTAAGCCGTCCTTATAAGCAGTATAAATTTCTTTTTTTCTTGCCACGCGTATATCAAGTTTTTTCATTTGCTCTATTCCAATAACAGCCTGCAATTCTGTAAATTTAAAATTGAAGCCTATAGTTTCATGAAAATCATTACCCCCAGTAGACCTTCCAAAGTCCTTAAGTTTTCGAATCCTTGAAGCAAGTTCTGAATTATTTGTGACTAGGGCTCCACCTTGACCAGTAGAAATAATTTTTGGAGCAGAAAATGAAAAAGATGCAATGTCAGAACCAGAGCCAATATGTTTGCCGTCAGAATATTTTGAACCGAGTGCTTGAGCTGCATCCTCAATTAGAAATATTTCTTTATCTTCGCAAAATCTTTTAAATGCCTCTATTCCTTCAAGCGGCTCCCTTCCATTAGCTGTCATTAACATTACAGCTTTAGTTTTATTAGTAATTTTCTTATCGATCTCCTCTAGAGAAAGACAAAGAGTATTTGGGCAAACATCGCAAAGCACTGGATCAATTCCTATCATTGACATACTGTTTGGTCCTGCAATCATCGTGTAATTAGGCACAATAACTTCGTCACCGGGTTTAAGTCCTAATCCAAGTGCAGCTAATGTTAGGCTTATAGTTCCATTATTAACAACTATGCAATGATCAACACCAACATATTCAGCAATGAGTCTTTCAAAACTCTCAGTGTGCTTAAATTCAGTAAGAAACCCATCCTCATCCATATAATTTGAAATAGCTTTTTTTTCATCCTCCCCAAATAATGGACGCATCTGCATAATAAATTCTTGTTTCATTTTTTAGATGCCTCAATATTTAAACTGACCATAATCCCATTCTCTTTATCCATATGAGGATAATAGGCTTGGGAATGATCATCATAATCTTTATGGATTGTTTCTTGCCATCTATATCGTTTCACATTGGTAAATCCATTACTGGATAGTAATGAGGACAAAGACTCAAAGTTATATACAGTCTTATGAAAAAGGAGAGCACTACCTTCTTCAGTTTTTATTTCCATTCTGCCATATAGCGGTCCTAAAATTTTGTTTATATCATTAGACTCTTCATATATTTTCAGCAATTGATCAAAATCGGGGACAGACATCCTAAGAACGCCTCCTTCCTTCAAAACTCTTCTCCACTCAGATAGCACTTTGCTTGCATGATGAAGATCAAAATATTCAAAAGCATGAGAAACATATATAAGATCAACGGATTCATCAGAGATAAATGGCAAATTATCAATATTTGAAATATGATCAATATGCGGCATATCACAAAGGTCAACATGAATAAATCCAGGGATATATCTATGCCAACATCCAAGATTTAATTTCATAATATTTCTTTCCTAAAATTTTATTTTGTCTTGCTCAACACTAGTGAAAGGGCCATTTTTGGATTCTATAATTTTTGTATCATCTTCAAGAATCTCGAAACCATGCCCACCAAAAGCGAAAACCGCTAAGTCTCCTTCGTAAAGAATAAAGTCTTGTAAAAATTTTCTTTCTTCTGTGAAAATTAAACAACGCATTGAACCCTTCTTTACATAAACTGTTTCCTGAGTCCTCGTTCCCTCTCTAGGATAATCTGTATGAATATGATTTTGCAAAATCTGACCTTTCTGATACCACCATGATCCAGCTTGAACAAAAAGGTTATTTGGAGTTATGAAATTTAGGCCCTCTACCCAATCGTCATCTCTATATATAATAGATATTATTTTTCCATCATTCTTAATGATTTCCATTACGAGCCTCCTTGTCTCTATTCGACAAAATGGGTTCTAAATCTGGCCAAGGTATATTTAATCTATTATCGTCCCATGCTACTGTGAATTGGTCTTCTGCGTCAATATAATTGCCCTTGTAAGCAAGCTTATAGTGATATATGGCAGAATCACTTTTAACATAAAAGGCATTACCAAAGCCAGGAGGAATAAGTATCATAAGCCTATTATCTTTGTCTAAATGAAATGATTCCCATTTCAGATATGTATTTGAGTTAGGCCTCATATCTACGACTACCTGCATTATTGATCCATGTACACAAGAGACTAATTTCCAAGATTTATTATCTCCATGAATTCCTCTTAAAACACGAGCATTTGAAATTGAAAACTTATCATGATTAAAATATAAGGTGTTATCGCCTATGAGTTTATCTAGATCATTGTTATAGCTGGTCCAAATTTCTCCTCGAGCTTCAGCAAATGATGATGGTTTGATTATGGTAATATCAGGAATAGTTGTTGATTTCTTTATATTGAATTCAATACTCATAAATATTATTTTTTGTATTGCTCTAAACTTGATTGGACCATTTCAGCTACAAGCATTTCTAGAGAATATGAAGGCTTCCAACCAATATCTTTAATTATTTTAGAAGGATCGCCATGCAATAATTCTACCTCTGCGGGCCTAAAGTATCTTGGATCTACATTTATTAGTTCTCTTCCATTACTGGAATCAACACCAACTTCAGAAATGCCCTGCCCACTCCATTCAATATCAATATTTATTTCTTTAAATGCCATTTCGCAAAAAGTTCTAACTGACTCAGTTCGACCAGTTGCTACCACATAGTCATTTGGATGATCAGACTGAAGCATTAACCACATTGCCTCTACATAATCTTTAGCATGCCCCCAGTCTCTCAAAGCATCTAAATTTCCAAGCGATATTTTCTCAAGCGATCCATTTCCAATCCTTCCAACAGCATTTGCAATCTTTTGGGTGACAAATGTTTTACCCCTTCTTGGACTTTCATGGTTAAATAAAATCCCATTACATGCAAATAAATCATAAGCCTCTCTATAGTTTACTGTTACCCAATATGCATAAAGTTTAGCTGCGCCATATGGTGATTTAGGATAGAACGGTGTTAGCTCATTCTGAGGTGCTGTTCCAGGCAAGCCTCCAAATAATTCAGAAGTTGAGGCTTGATAGAAGCGTGCATTTATATCATTTTGCAACATTGCATCTAAAATCCTTATAGCTGCTACTCCACTTGAATTTGCAGTATATTCTGGTACTTCAAAAGATACGGCTACATGGGATTGCGCTGCAAGATTATAAATTTCTACTGGTTTGATTTCTGAAATCAACCTATTAATATTGGATGAATCAGTGACATCGCTATGATGCGTAAACAAATTTTTATGATCAAAAATATGCTCGATACGCTCTGTTGTGAAGACAGAACTGCGTCGAATAGTTCCATGAACCTCATATCCTTTTTCAAGTAATAATTCGGCTAAATAAGAGCCATCCTGACCAGTGATTCCGGTAATTAAAGCAATTTTCTTTTCATTCATAGTTTTCCTTTTCAAAGTTTTTTTAAATATAACCTTTTAAAAATGAAGTCCGCATTCGCGTGAAGCGGTCTCCTTACAAAGATCTACATATTTTTCATTTGATGGAAGGTTAAATACATCTAAAGCTCTTTTAACGTCATCGTTTGTCCAAATCGCCATTGGAGCAATTTTTACAACACCCATATCGGTTACATCAATAAATCTGAGTTCTTTCCTTGTTAATGTTTGCTCACGCCTAATACCTGTAATCCATAATCCAAAATTATTTTCTTTTATAAAGTTCATTACAGGCTCCCTTTTTAGGTCTCTACAAATTTGTTTTCTTGAATCCTCATTTAAAGTCATAAAATCTTTTTTATTAAGAGATTTTGCAAGCCATTGATCTCTATTAACCTGAGTTAAGTTTACATTAAATTTATTAACCAAAATATCACGATGTTTTTCTATATCACCATAAGAAAGTTGCGATTGAACAGAAATACAGTTTAGTGGCAGTCCTGCTTCTGAAATTAATGCAAAAAGGAGAGCTGATTGATAACCAAAGCTTGTTGTGAAAAAAATATCTTTTCTATCAGAAAAACAGAAATTTATTGCGCTTACTGTTGTATCTATTAAACGAGATGTATCTTCTAAAGTTTTCAAATTTATTCCTGAAAATTATCTGCTGGTTTTCTGAAAAAAGTAATGTCTAATCAATGATGTAATTAATCCAAAAGCAAGTCCTAGCAACGTTCCAATAATTAACATTAATAATCTTTTTGGTTCATATTTTTCTTCCATAACAGCTGGGGGATCAATATATTCAAAAACATAAAAATCACTAACCTCTATAATGCTGAGTTGCTGCGTCTTTTGTTGAAGAAGTTGAGCGATAACTTCTTTTACCTCTTTAAAGTTAGTTTGAGCTATCTGCGCATTTAAAAAGTCAACGGCTAATTGAGCTTCTGCTTGATCTTTGATTCTAAAAAAAGAATTAATTTCTGAAATCATAAGCTCAGTCCAAGCCTTTGCAATATATGGTGATTGATGTTTAACAGAAACAGTTATAAAGCCGCTATCTGAATCTTCTACAACTGTTAACCTTTCTTTAAACACTTTATAGCTTTCTTGGGCGCTTGGAACCTGAGTTTGCGGAAATTTATACTCTCTTACCCAAAGCTGTTTTTCACTATCGAAATCATTACTATTGTAAGAAATGCTATTGCTTTTAGGGTCCCATGAATCAACTGCCATTAAATCGGGAAGAAATATATTTGGGAGAATGTTCTCGGTAAAAAAACTAAGAGAACCTAGTTTGTCCAAAGCTTTTTGAGACTTGCTAATGCTAGTCTGAGAAGGTAAGTTTATCCCTGCAAAATTAGCCAAATTATTGTAGCTTCTCATGGCTGCACTGATATCATTTTGCTCCTCAATTGGGCTTAAAAGAGCACTAGATTGATAGAAATTTGATTGATATAGGCTGTAAATAATAGTGGCAAGGAAGAAAACAAAAGCAATACCTGCAATTGGATACTTACTGCTCCACAAAACACTAAAAAGTTCTTTCAGGTCTATTTCATCACTTTTATGATTGAATGAAACTTTATTTGTGTCTGTCTCCATTTAATTAATTGTATAGTTTTTTATGTTTAAGTTGAACATTATACAAACTAGCCAAATCCTCCTAAAATGGTGCCCGAGGCCGGACTTGAACCGGCACGATATTTCTATCGAGGGATTTTAAGTCCCTTGTGTCTACCAATTCCACCACTCGGGCATAATTAACACTTATTAAATTATACTTTTAATTTTTAATAAGTTCTTAAAATTCCTTAATTGCTAAAAATGGGGATATTATTAAAGTTTACCTTCTTTTCTTAGCTTCTTTCTTATTTTTGTAGCGCTTATTTCTGTAATAGATTTATCAAAAGATTCTTCATCAAAACTATAACCAACACCTCTTCCATAAGTAATATTTACTATGTTTGGCACAAGCATTATTTCGTATTCAACACCTCTCTTGAAACCATCTTTAGAGAGACCATTTTCAATATTTTCACATACAGAATCCCAATCAAAAGGATTATCATCCTGTCCATCGCCTCCTGAAGCCCCCTGGACGTCTCTAACCTGAATGATAACTTGGCCAGTTTTAGCAAAACACCTTTTAAATAAAGCTTGATGGCCATCGTGCCAAGGCTGCCATCTACCTAACATTTGTACTGTGGGTTTTTTCCAATCAAACATATTCTTTTTTTATTTCATAAGCAATATTGATATGATTTTTATCATTCCATTCTTTTATATGAAATGTAACTTCCTTGGGATCTTCAAATAACTTATTTGTATCTTCAAACCTTCCTTCTTTGATTGTGTCCATCCAAATCGTAATATCAGCATCAAAATTTGATCTCGTTTCTTTAGTAGGACAAACAAAATCACAAATGACGAATCTTCCGTGGAGTTTTTCAAAGTCAGCGAAAGTTTTCATTCTATTTGATTGTCTTTCTCTTCCTTCTTGAGAAAAATCCCAATCGTTTGCCATTTCACGGACTTTATCAGCGTTGTACCATGCAGCATCTAATAATGGAGCAAGTCTTTCAGTTAAAAAAGTCTTGCCAGAACCGGGAAGACCCATCACTAATATTTTCATAAAAATCCGTCTTAAAAAAAAACTTATTATACTTTTAATTAAATTTAATGATACTTTTTATGAAGTTTATTTATTTTTTTATAAGCTTATTTGGAGGCTGAATCCGGAATCGAACCGGAGTAAACGGCTTTGCAGGCCGCTGCATAACCACTCTGCCATCCAGCCAATAGAATGTGTTAATTGTATAACAAATATTAATAAAAGAATTTATATTTTAATCTGGGCTGTATTAATCATCATTAAAGTTCGTATTTTGTTCAGCTTCTCTATTGGAGAGGCTTTTATACTGCTTCCTGATTTGATTATTTATTTGATTGCTTTTTTTCAAAAGCTGAAAAGGGTTTTCTATTTCTTCTGAATATTTTATTAGAGCTTTACAGTCTTTTGGGAAACATGTCCCTCCAAAACCAAGCTTGTCATCAAGTCCTGGAACTTGCATATGAGATGAACCGATTCTTTCATCAATGGAAATAATATTAATAAAGTTATCCCAGGTATCATCAGCATCTGATTTGTTAAATATTTGATTTAATTCATTAAAAAATACGACTTTAGTTGCCAGAAAAGTATTAATAGCATATTTAATAAGTGAAGCTGAAATTAGATCCGTAAATTGATAATTAGTTGAAGTACATAGAGTATGTTTTTCATAGAAATTAGCTAAATTATTTGCCTGCTCCCTTGGACCACCGAAAACAATTAATTTAGAATTTAAAAAATCTTTATTTGCAGACCTTTCTCTTAAAAATTCTGGATTAAAAATTAAATTAGGAATCTGATGTTTGATAGATGTTATATAATTTGGCAGTACGGTGCTTTTTAAAACAACTAATGCAGATATTGAAATCTCATTAATCTCATCAATGACTTTTCGCAATATTGTTAGGTCTTGCGATCCATCATCTTTCATCGGGGTTGGTACACATATGAAACAAATATCAGGATCAAATTCTTTTAAATCAATGATAGAAGTTTTTAAAACTGGATCAATTTTTAAAATTTCAACATTGTTTTTTATGCCTGCTGCTAAAGCCTTACCGACAAAACCATAGCCAATTATTCCAACCTTCATAATTTTAATAATTTAAAAATCATTATTTACTATCAATAGCTTTAAGATATTCACTAGATACCAATTTTAACTAAATCCTTCTGATTTATTACACCTATCAATTTTTCATCTTTCAAAACAGCAAGACATCCTATCTTTTTTTTAGCCATTATTTTAAGACACTCGGTGGCAAGTTCATCTTGAGTTACTGAAACGAAACCTGCGGTCATAATATCTTGAGCTGTCATATCAAAAAAATAATTTGATTTATCAATTGCTCGTCTTACATCTCCATCAGTTACTATTCCAATAATCTTATTGCTTTCTGACATTACAAATGTAATTCCCATACCTTTTTCAGATATTAATTTAATAACATTTTTTGATAATTCATCATGTTTTATTATTGGTAAATCGTCTCCTGAAATCATCACATCTTTTGCGGATAGAAGTAATCTTTTCCCAAGAGTCCCACCAGGATGAGATCTTGCAAAATCTTCGGGCTTAAAATCTTTTTTATTCATTAAAGAAATTGCGAGCGCATCTCCCCATACAAGAGTTGCTGTAGCACTTGAGGTTGGGGCCAAGTCAAGCGGACAAGCTTCTTTTTCAACCTTTATTAACTGATGATAGTCTGAGATATTTGCTAATGTTGAATTTTCATTCCCGGACACTCCTATTACAGAGCATCCAAGTTTTTTAATTATTGGGATTGTTTTGATCAGGTCATCTGTTTCGCCAGAGTAACTAATTGCTACGACAATATCATTACTTTGAATCATTCCAAGGTCTCCATGGAAAGCCTCTGTTGAGTGCATAAAGAAAGAGCTAGTGCCAGTGCTTGATAAAGTTGCAGAAATTTTCTTGCTTATGTGACCAGATTTACCTATTCCTGTAAATATTAAACGACCTTTGCATTTACATATAATATTTATTATTTCTTCAAAGCTTTCATCGATGTAGTCTTTTAAACCTATAAGAGCTTCAACTTCATCATCGATGACTTGTTTAGCTATATTTATTATTCCATTATGATCGTTCATTTCTTAAAAGTTGAGATTGTATATTGAAATCCAGTAAGAATTGTAACTAAAAGTGAGATTATAAGAATAATATCGGCAAAGAAAAGTACAATCATATTATTAACTGAAAGGCCAAAAAGATACATTAATATGGCAAACATTTGGATTGCAGTTTTTATCTTGGCTAAAAAAGTTACTTTTGTTTTATCAGATTGATTATTTCTTGCATTTATATCTCTTAAAGCAGCAACCCAAATCTCCCTTGAAATGATTACAGCGGAAATAAATCCGATCAAAAAACTATCAAGATTAATACTTAAGCCAATTAAAACGAATACTATTAATAATTTATCAGCTATTGGATCTAAAATTTCACCTAATACAGAAACAGAATTTGTTTTTCTTGCGATGTAACCGTCAAGGAAATCTGAAAACGAGGCGACACCAAATAACAGTAAAGCTAATAAATACTGACTTTCAAGATACAAAAATAAGTAAATCAGTATTGCACATACAATTCTTGAGAGAGTTATGGCATTAAGTATATTTACAATCATAACGTTTGTTTAATTTCTGATGCCATTGTCTCATTAATGTTTTTGATAGTCATCAAATCATCCTTTGAAGCTTCTTTTATGCCTTTAAGACTTTTAAACTTTTTTAGTAAAGCTTTTTTAGTTACTGGGCCTATACCCGTAATGGAATCCAATACAGAATATTTATTTGATTTGCGTAATTTTTTTCTTGATGCAGTAATTGCAAATCTATGAGATTCATCTCTTGCTTCATTTAAAAGCTTAAAGGACTCTGAATGAGGATCAATTTCTAAAATACCATTATTTGTATATATAGTTTCAGTAGTCCTTACTCTTCCCTTCCCCTTGGCAATCGCTAAAACGAGAATTTTCTTCATGCCAAAATCCCGAATGATTTTATTTGTGAAATTTAATTGGGTTCTTCCGCCATCAATTAAAATCAGGTCAGGTTTTTGATCCTCATAATATTTTAATCTCCTTGAAATTATATG
>CEQX01043928.1_pt1 | contig 15356 bp, 13 predicted proteins | sample 356261 | NCBI WGS metagenome assembly CEQX01 (sample SAMEA2621076, study PRJEB7988) | marine metagenome | isolation source: saline water (ENVO:00002010), including | reverse complement strand
TTCAACAGTGAGTTAGAGAAACTGAAGTTGAAGGAGAAGGAACTAGCAATCGTCAAAAGGGCTGAAAAAAAGAAAGCGGATGCTGTAAAGGCTTTGCAAGACGCTGAAAATAACCCTGACCTTTCTGCGGAGGAAAAGGAACAGGCAAAGGCGGCTTGGTTAAAAGCAGATGATGACTTGAAGAGGATTTTGGCTGGCGAGGATCCGCTCCCTGAGGAGGATGTTTCTGAATTAGCTAAAAATGAAGATGAAGAGAGTGATGACGAGGCAATAGAGGTCGAAGTATCTGAAAATGATGAATCAGAAAACGTACATAAGGAATCAGCAGAAAAGACTGTAGAAGAAGTCGAAATGTCTGAAAGTGATGAATCGGAAAACGAAGATCACGAAAACGAAGAAAATACTGAAGAAGTAGCGGAGTAAGTTTCTCTATAAACGGGCTTTGAAATGTTCAATAACAGTTTCGTATGCCTCTAGTGTTGGATGGCCAATTGAGTTAGAAAAGTCAGTTGTGAGCACTGAGTGTGCGCTGTTATCAATACCGTGAAGATTTGATTCTGAACTATTGATCTCTACTCCCAGGAATCCATCACCCAAAGTCTCTTTCAGTATTTTGAATCTCTCACTAGGCGAGAATTTATCTTCAGAGAATCGGAGTCCGATAACGCAAAGATTCTCATTTTCTACTCTCTCACGCACCACGGCTAAATCTTTTTGAGATAAACCAACATCCTTCTTTCTTTTTGTTCCAATTGGTAACGGAAGACTTGGTTGGCTCATCACAGGAACTTTTACAAGAGGATTCACAGCTAAAGACAAAGCGAAACCGCCAGTTAGGCACATTCCGATTACTCCAACGCCCTTTCCGTCACACTTTTCAGCAGTCACCTTGATTAAATGTTGAATCCAGATTGTTACCGGTGAGCTTTTCCCCATTGCAAAAGTGACGAATTCCCTTGAAATACAAGCACGTACCATTGATTTCAATACATAGGCGTTGTTATACGGGCGACCGGGCTCCCCAAACAGGTTTGGCAGAGCCACGGTGAATCCAGCTCTAGCTATTCTTCTTCCAAAGTCCGCTACTTCAGGTGTGATACCAGGAATTTCAGTCAATAGTATGACTCCCGGTCCACTACCCTTCCAGAAAACATCCTTTTGGTCACCATTGAACATTAACTTTTCACAACGAAAATCATGTAGGTCATCAAACTCGGCATTTACCATATACATGAGAGTACATGACCGAATCGCTTTCTTTTCTATTGGGCAACTACTATGGGCTTCAAGTTAGACAGCTACTTTGGGGGGCGCATGAAATTCTCAATCATTTTTGAATTCCAGTGTGATGATGTAAGCCCTGAAGGGGAACGCGAAACGTTATTGAGTTGCGTTGATCAGGCTGTTTTCGCTGAGCAAATGGGATTTGACAGAATATGGGCTGTCGAGCATCACAGTCTGACACATTATGCTCACATGAGTGCACCTGAAATTTTTCTCACATGGGTTGCAGCAAAAACGACAAAAATCCGTATCGGCCATGGAGTGGTATGCATGCCATTTGGTTACAACCATCCATTACGAGTTGCAGAAAGAGTAGGAATGCTAGACAGTCTTTCGGGCGGGCGACTGGATGTAGGAGCTGGCCGTGGAGCTACCGCAATGGAGATGTCAGGATTCGGAGTGGATAAAGACGATACGTATCCTCAAGTCAAGGAGTCGCTTCAAATTCTTAGTCAATGTTGGCAGAGTGATGAATTTGAGTGGGATGGCAGCATTCAGATTTCTCCTCGATCAGTTATTCCACGACCAATGCAACTTCCACATCCGCCGCTATATATGGCCTGCACTAAAGATGAGACCGTTCGATTAGCTGCCGAGTATGGAGTCGGGGCTTTAGTGTTAGGATTTTCCGGTCCGACTCAAGTGCAGGCATTACGGGAGATTTATGACGAAGCAATTGCAACACGAGACCCAGAGTCTTGCATTGGAAAACAACCTACGAATTTTCTTTCTGCTTTGTGTCCGACCATTGTCCTTGATGATGCTGAAGAGGCTTTCCAAATAGGTGCTAGAGGGCAAAAGTTTTTTGCAGAATCAATTCAGCATTGGAATTTGGGAACACCCCTTCCTGAAACAGTTCCACCGGAGATAGATATCCGTGATGCGGTAAGTGACGCAAAGGAACAAGTCGAAGCATTCATGGTTGAGGGGGGACATCCGGTACCTGCAGTAGCGGCCTCTACAAGTCCTTTCAATATTGATCATGCCTATGGCGATAAGAATGACGCTATTGAATATGTGACTCAACTACAAAGTGCCGGTGCTGATGAAATTATGTGCATCATGCAAATGGGTGGTGTCCCACATGAAGTTGCGATGGAAACAATCCGACAATATGGAGAATATGTGATTCCTCACTTCTCAGATAACTAATTTGTTTTGAATAATTCGAGAATCTCAAGATGGTTTTTGATGACGTAATCTGCTTCGTCTCCATCTTCTGGGTCATCTCGCCCTCCGATATATCGAACTGATGTCATGTTGTTTGCGCGTGCCCCAGCAACGTCAGTTCTTTTCAAGTCGCCAACGTGCATGGATTGAGAAGGATCCGAAATTCCTAACCCTGTAAGAGTTGCAGTGAATATCTTGGAGTCAGGTTTGTAGACACCGATCTCATCTGAAAACCCAAAATAATCAAAGAATTCGTATACATTAAGATCTTCCAGCCATGAACGTAAGCGACTGCTAGGGATGGTTCCTACATCACATATAACGGCTAAACGAAGGTCCATGTCTTTCAACTGCTTCAGGGTTTGTTTAACATCGGGAAGTAAACTTCTAGGAGTTGATTCCGATGCTTCCAAATATGCGTCGGTCAATTGGTCTTTGATGTTCGAAGGAACAGCGGCGGGAAGTTTCGTTAGCGCTGCGCTAATCACGCCCTCAAGTGAGGATTGAATATTATTTCTCCAATTCGTATCAAAGTGGTTCCATCCCTCCGCAAACGCATCATCAAGTTGTTGTTGGTTTATCTCAATATTGTTATCGAAAAGAATTTTGGTCCATAAGGCTCTTCGCCGGTCAAGTGAATTAGTTGTTTCAGCGACAAGCGTGTTCCAGAAATCATATGTTACTGCTTGATATTTAAACGTTTGCATTATTGATTCCTGCCAGCTTTACAAGATTTGTACAGAACCTGTGCCATTTGCTTTGATAGTTCCGATTTGGGTAGATGAAAGCCCCATTGAGTTAATAATACCCTGCGTGCTATCCACGCTTTGTTGATCAACAATTAACGCCATTCCGATTCCCATGTTAAAGACTTTGAACATTTCATTATTATCAATGACCCCTAGTGATTGGATTTCGGTAAAGATTGTAGGAGGTATCCAAGTTTCTTTATAGATTTCAGCATCCATATTGTTTGGAAGCACTCGGTTGACGTTACCTGGGAGTCCCCCTCCAGTGATATGAGCTATTGCTTTGATTGTATTCTGTTCCAATATTTTGAGAATGGTCGGTGTGTATATTACCGACGGGCGTAGAAGTTCTTCACCGACGGTAATATTGGTTCCTTCCCAGACTGGTTCATTGATGGATTTTTTAGCTGTATCAAAAAATACTTTTCGAGCTAGCGAATAACCGTTACTTCTAAGACCTGGAGAATGTAGTCCAATGATCACATCATCTGGGCAGACGGTTTCACCTGTAACCATTTTCTCTTTGTCGACAACTCCGACGCTGAAACCTACAAGCTCAAATTCTCCTGCATGCATCAGGCCAGGGTGTTCGGCCATCTCACCACCGATAAGAGCACACCCAGCTTGCTCACATCCATCACTAATGCCCTTTACAAGAAGTTCAACTTGGTCGGGTATTAGTGTCCCGACTGAAATATAGTCAAGAAAGAAAAGTGGTTCTGCGCCTACGCAAACAAGATCATCAACACACATGGCGACAAGGTCAATCCCGATACTCTCGTACTGTTCTGCCATCATGGCTACCTGTGCCTTCGTTCCTACTCCATCCGTTGAGGATACAAGAACAGGATGTGCCCTTCCTGTTTGCGTTATGTCAAAAGCTCCTCCAAACCCCCCTATTTTTGTGAGTACTTCAGGTCGTAAGGTCTTTTCGATGAGTGGGGTAATGCGTTGGACTGCTTCTTCTCCGGCAGCTATGTTGACGCCAGCAGATTCATATGTTCCCTTACTCATGGCTCTCACTAAAGGATTGATAAACCCCTTCAGATATCATTCTTTGCTGGGTCGCTGAGGACTTCTCTAGGGTCTGAATTGATTCTTCAAGTATTTTCTTTGATAGGTTTACTGGAACATTCACTGGATAATCTCCGGTTAAGCATGCGTGGCAAAATCCTGCATTGTTCGTTCCGGTAGCTTCTAATAAGTTATCTAGCGTTAAATAAGAAAGTGAGTCGACATCAAGATAGTCCTGTATTTCTTGCACTGTTAGGTTCGCTGCTAAAAGTTCAGATCTATTGCCTGTATCCATTCCATAAAAGCATGGCCAACGATATGGAGGAGAAGAAATACGCATATGTATTTCCTTCGCTCCTGCTTCTCGTAGCATCCTTACCATCGCCTTTGTCGTTGTTCCGCGAACAATTGAATCATCAACGACAACGAGCCGATTACCACGAATCGTATCTCTGAGGGGGTTAAGTTTCATTCTGACACCCAAAGAACGGAGTTCCTGGTTAGGAGCAATAAAGGTCCTTCCGATGTACCGATTCTTGACTAGTCCTTGGGCATACGGAATCTTTATCTCTTTTGCGTAGCCTTCTGCAGCAGGAATACCTGATTCAGGAACCCCCATGACTACATCTGCTTCAACTGGTGCTTGTTTCGCTAGGAATTCCCCCATCCGTACTCTGGCGTGATGAACGCTCTGCGTATATAGCTGAGTGTCTGGACGAGCAAAATATACGAATTCGAAAACGCAAAGTGTTGGATTTATCCGTTCAACTGGGAAAGGTTGGATGGAACGGACACCTGTAGCGCTAATGATGACCATTTCTCCAGGATCAATTTCACGAACGAAATGGGCACCAATAATATCAAGCGCTGGAGTTTCAGATGCAAGTACCCATCCGTTGTCTAATTTCCCAAGACACAAAGGTCGAAACCCATTGGGGTCGCGAACACCAATAATATGAGCCTCGTCCATTAGAACAAAAGAGAAAGCTCCTTCTAGCTTAGGAAGAATTTTAATTAATCCTCGTTCAAGTTCTCTACCATCAGACGCATTGTGATTTGATTCGTAACCGATTTGGTTTGCAATTAGTTCAGCTACGAGGTCGCTATCACTTGTGATAGTTCCGGGCAGCATTCCAGCTTCTTGTGCGAGCTCTTCTGTGTTCGTTAAATTACCATTATGACCTAAAGCAAATTCTCTTTGGAACTCCCCTCTGTAGACAGGTTGTGCGTTTCGCCAGGAACTTGAACCTGTCGTACTATAACGCGTCTGCCCTATTCCGAGATGACCATCCAGCCCAGCTAAGGTGCGATCATTAAATACATTGGATACCAGTCCCATATCTTTGACGACAGTTATTCTTTCTCCATCACTAGTTGCGATACCTGCAGATTCTTGCCCGCGGTGCTGTAATGCGTAGAGACTAAGATAATTCAAATGCGCTACTGGTTGCTCCGGTGCATAGATTCCTACGACGCCGCACGCTTCGCGAGGTGAGTCATCATCGAAGCTGGTTTCGTCAGGTGCCACACACGAATTCTTTCAGATTATGAACCACAGTACGTTGATAGAAGAAGATCAAATTATGAATAGTGCGTTATGAGTTTGGCATATAGTAAAAGAGGCAGTTCAATAGAATAAAGCATGCATACGGTGAGATTAATATGACCGTTTTATGGGGGAGCTTTGGAGACGAAATTATGACAACCTCTGATCAAATAGACCTAAGCACGTACGACCCAATGGATCGGGAAGTCCAACAGTGCCCATTCAATCATTATGCTGCGTTACGTGACCATGGACCGCTTTTCTTTCATGAACAATCAAATATGTTCTTTGCTTCGCGTTTAGACGTTGTGAATGAAATACTTCGTGATACTCAAACTTTTTCCTCTCAAATGTCGAATACAACGTCGAAGCCATCACCTGAAACGAGGAAAGCGATAGCGGAGATTCAAAGCCAAGGGTGGCCCCGCAAAGAAACGATGCTGACCATTGACCCTCCGTATCATACTGCTTATAGGAAGCTTGTTTCGCGAACATTTTCAGCGAGAAGAATCGCTGCCTTAGAAGATACAGTGCGTATCTTTGCTACTGAGCTTATTGATGCTTTCCCTGATAAGGGAACAGTTGATTTTCATAACGACTTCGCAGTTTCATTTCCTGTCCGCGTGATTCACTATGCACTGAACATGGCTCCTGAAGTTGAAGGAAAAGTTAAAAATTGGTCTGATGCAGCCACTGCAGCAATAGGTAATAAGCTCTCGCATGATGAGTGGATTGATGCTGTCACAGTGCAATTAGAAAATCAGGATTATTGGTATTCGGAATATGAGAAAAGGTTGGAGCACCCCCAAGATGATGTGATTTCTGCCTTAGCGCATGCTGATTTTGCCCACCCTGACCTCGAAGAAGGAGAGACTCGAAAATTAGATTTTTCAGAAATCTACAGCATTATTCAGCAGTTGATGGTTGCTGGGAATGAAACAACTACAAAGTTTTTAGATGAGACAATGCGAACACTTATCGAAGAACCAAAGTGGTGGAATGCTCTAGAGGAAAATACTGAAGGACTTATACATGGTGTAGTTGAAGAAGGCTTGCGAATTTCCTCACCAAATCAGGGTTTATTTCGAGTTGTGACAAAAGATACTGAAATTCAGGGCGTGTCTATCCCTAAAGGGTCACGTGTATGGGTAATGTTCGGCGCAGCTAATCGTGATGAATCAACTTTTGGTGACTCAGAGGGGTTTAACCCTACAAGAGATAATCTGAAGGAGCATATTGCTTTTGGAAAAGGCCACCATTTCTGTATTGGAGCTCCACTGTCGCGCTTGGAAGGAAAAGTTGCCTTTGAAGAACTTGTTCGTCGTCTCAAACTCCCTACATTTGCAGACGGCAACACATTTGAGTACCAGTCCAGTTATGTTCTGCGTGGCTTGGCTGGCTTACAAATCGATATCGAGAAAAGATAGCGGACTATCCCTGAGTGGTTCCACTCTCAAATACTCGTGGTAGAGATTCTTCCCACTGTTCTAAGATTTTTGATAGCTCTATATCTAACAACCCCTTGATCGTGAACTTATCACCATGTGCGAGTCCTATACGTGCTCTCGGAATATCTTGATTTTGAATAATCTCTTCAACACTTTGCATTTGTTCCGGATCAACTGCAATCACGACTCGTGAGGGTGATTCTGAAAACATTGACTCGATATCAGGGACTCGCGCGAGTGAACATCCAACTCCGGATTGAACTGCCATTTCAGCGACAGCGACTGCTAAACCCCCGCTAGAAATATCATGGAGAGCAGTAACAAGTCCTTGATTAACTAGCATTCGGACGGTCTGGCAGAGTCGCTTATGAGTTTCGTAATCAACTTGATCTAATTGCCCATTTCTTTTACTTCGTGCAAAAGCCCAAGCACTTCCAGATAAACCCTTAGCAGGGGGACCAATGACCATTAATCTATCGCCTTCATTCCAACTTACTCCTGGGGGTGGCGTATCAAGATTGTCAATAACACCTATCAGCCCGACGATCGGTGTTGGGTCAATGTTGTTTCCTTGACTTTCGTTGTAAAGACTCACATTCCCGCCAACTACAGGAATATTAAATTGTGAACAGGCTTCTGCCATACCATCAACTGCTTCACTGAGTTGCCACATGACATTGGGGTTTTCCGGATTACCGAAATTTAGACAGTTCACCAGTGCTCTAGGTTCAGCACCTACACAAGCAAGATTCAGCATGGATTCTGCGACAATCATTGCCGTTCCGATTTTAGGATCAACAGCACACCATCGATGATTTCCATCTGTTGTTACAGCGAGTCCACGTCCTGTGTCTTTCCCTGTTATTGGGTGTTTAAGTCGCAAGACTGCGGCATTAGAGCCTGGTCCAGCAACTGTATTAAGAAAGAGTTGTGAATCATATTGGGATGTGATCCATTCTTGACTTTGCATGAACGAGAGAAGAACTTCTGATACATCATTTGAATCCGGTAAGTGTCCTTCTGGCGTATCTTCTTTACGCTCAGAAAAATCCTCAGGAGGTGACATAGGTCGGTCATAGAGGGGTGCGTCTTCGTGGAGAGAAATTGCAGGAACTTCTCCGAGGACCGGTCCGTCAAGCCCGTCCATAATACGGAGTTGTCCGCCTTCAGTGACTTTACCTACTACTGATGATCGGATTTCCCACTTTCCACTGATGAGCAGTACCCTTTCCAGATTTTCTGGATTGACGATAGCTAACATTCTCTCCTGCGATTCGCTCGTCATAATTTCAAATGGTTCCATCCCTGTTTCTCGTTGAGGAACTGCACTTACATCAAAATCCATCCCGACCCCACCGCGAGATGAAGTTTCAGATGCGGCGCATGAGAGACCGGCACCACCTAAATCTTGAATGCCTACAACAAGTCCAGCATCAAGTAATTCTAAACAACATTCGATGAGACGCTTTTCTTCAAAGGGGTCCCCCACCTGTACGCTGGGTCTCTTTCCAGCATCCTCTTCATCATCGCCGAAACCTGCAGAGGCGAGAACGCTTACTCCACCGATACCATCCCGACCCGTTGTCGCTCCGAGGAGAACCGCTAAATTCCCAACCCCGGATGCTTGTCCGAGCACAAGTCTATCTTTTGGAAGAATGCCAAGGCAAAGAACATTGACGAGTGGATTGCCGATGTAGGTTTCGTCAAAAACAGTTTCCCCACCGATGTTTGGTACACCGACAGAGTTTCCATAACCGGATATACCGCTAACAACACCTTCTGCTACCCATCTACTACGTGCATCATCTATTGGCCCAAATCGTAACGGGTCCATAATTGCTATTGGTCTCGCTCCCATGGTAAAAATATCCCTGATAATTCCTCCAACGCCTGTTGCTGCGCCTTGGTATGGTTCTATATAGCTTGGATGGTTATGGCTTTCTATTCGGATCGCAATAGCTATATCATCTCCAACATCTATGACGCCGGCATTCTCTCCAGGGCCGACAAGAACATATTCACCTTCAACTGGAAGCCTTTTTAGATGAATACGCGATGATTTGTATGAGCAGTGTTCGCTCCACATCACCGAATACATGGCAAGTTCTAGATGATTTGGTTCGCGTCCGAGTATTTCAATGATCTTCTTATATTCATCATCGGTTAAGCCAAGACTTCGATGTACTGGTTCGCTCATGATCTTGAGCTTTCAATGAAACTATGGAGTAGTGGTTGTCCATCTGTGCTTCCAAGTAGTGGATGACAAGCACGTTCTGGATGAGGCATCAGCCCCACAACATTTCGCTGTGCATTACAAATACCTGCGATGCTCCCTATTGAGCCGTTCGGGTTGTTCTCATAGGTAAGCAAGATTTGATCTCCAGCATGGAGCTCTTTTAATGTTTCATTACTGCAGGTGTAATTACCTTCAAAATGATTAATAGGAATAGTTAATGAATCGCCCTTTGTAGTTTGTGAGGTCAATACAGAATCCGCTGTTCGCACGTTGAGTTTGACAGGTTTGCAAAGAAACTTTAAGCCTCTATTTTTTTGTAACGCTCCGGGTAATAAACCTGCTTCAGTTAGAACTTGAAATCCGTTACATATGCCTAATACGGGTCGACCAGAACGGGCAAAGGAGATGACAGATTCCATTGCAGGTGAAAATCGTGCGATTGCTCCAGGTCGAAGATAGTCTCCATGGGCAAAACCTCCCGGAATGATTACCCCGTCTACATCACCTAGATCAGAAGAATTATGCCATAACAGCCTGCTAGTCGCTCCAAGACTCATTACAGCTTCTGATGCGTCTTGTTCACAATTAGAGCCCGGAAATACAATGACCCCTATCGTTGGGCTCACTCTGCTCCTTGAAGATGAATAGCTGCGTTTTCTATGACTGGGTTAGTCAAAAACTTTTCACATAATTCCTGAATAGTTTCTTCGGCTTCCGCTTCATCTTCAGCTGTGATGGTGAAGCGTATGCTCTTACCTACCCGTACATTCTCTATACCTTCGAAACCTAGTTTCGGAGTCGCGTTCTCTATGGTTGATCCCTGTGGATCAGCTATGCCTTCTTTGAGTTGTACTTCAACGGTTGCTTCGAACTCCACGCTTTAATGTTGCCACAAGCAGAGGACCAATATGAGTATCTTCTTATGACTTTATTGGTCACGCATTAAGAAAATCAAGAACCCTTTTCTGTAGATGGCGGACGCGTATCTCTTGATAATTTCCCAATGTCTCTCCACGTTTAAAGCTTGACTTAAAGCCGCGTGTCTGTGCAGCAAGATTAGCTGTATCTTGGTCATAGATTTTCCCAAGTGGACCAACACCTTCGACTATGGAGTAGCTTTCATCGATATCTAAAGTAATGACTTCTGGTGGATCAGGTGCCTTTCTATCGCTGGGCCTAGGACGCATAAAGATAAGATCAAAGTAGCAATAATCTGGACTTTCAGGATCCGGTCTAAATCGATACACCATTGGTAGTGATAGACCTGGGAAGAAAAAGGCATTTGGGAAGAGGAAGTATTCAATCGAGTCAAGGGTTAATGATTCGCTGAGGTGCGTGAAGTCATGACCATATTTTTCACCCATTTGCTTTTGGACAATCTTTGCATAGTAGTCACGAGCTCTGACCCCATCTGGCAATTTGAAATCTTTATCTCCAAACATTCTCCCGCTAAGGTGGGCGAGTAATTCATCTTCTGTTCTTGGATTTTCTCGTAGAGGGCTATTAAGCCCTCGGGTGTGAATGAACCTTGAAACATTATCTCCGAACACATCATATTGTGTGGTTACTTCATCTCCTAAGTTTCCAGTCGAATGTGTTTCTCGAACATGGTAGGACTCAATGAATGCTTCTGCGCCAGCTTTCCAATTGCATGGTAAATGCTTTCGTATGTGCGTTTCAATATACCGATCTCCTAGTTCCCAATCTTTCCAATGCTCTGGTAGGACTCCAAGATATTCCTCGAGGGGTTGTGCATCTTGATCAAAATTAACAAAGATAAAGCCTTGCCAAGTCGCTACGTTCATTTCAGGCAATTGGTGTGATTCTTGTGTGACGTGGGGGAAGTCCCAAGCTCCGGGAAGATCAACGAGTGTTCCTTCAAGCGACCACGTCCAACCGTGGAAGGGGCATCTAAGTTCTTTACTAAAACCACACGTTCCTGGTTGTTTTAGTTGCGTTCCGCGATGCATACAGGCGTTGTAGTAGGCCTTGATGCTTCCATCCGTCGTGCGAACAATCAAAGAGGAGAGATGCCCAACGTCGTATACGAAATAGTCTCCCGGTTCAGGAATATGATCAACATGGCATGCCCATTGCCATACTTTTGACCACAGTTTTTCATACTCAGTCGCCGCGAACTCAGTACTTATATAACTTTCGTATGGAAGGTCCGCATCTCCAAGAAATTCATACGATTCTTCAAGTAGCGCCTGTGGAGGAGGTGTTGGGTCGGCAAGAAGCTCATCTCGTAATGACGGTCCACCTTGTCTTGCTTCACCTGGTCGTAATACCTCTTTATTCCCCATATCACTATCATAAAACCTAAACCGGTATAACTGTCCAGTTCATGCATCAAAGTTGGGAAGAATCTGTCTGTTAATCAGGCCAGTCATCTAGATTTTTTCCACTTATTTTTTCATAGCCTTCGCGATAGCGCTTTGAACTCGCAGTAATTACTTCGTGTGGTAGTTCAGGGGGAGGAGGTGACTTATCCCAATCAAGGCCATCCAAGAAGTCGCGTACTGGTTGCTTATCAAACGAAGGTGGAGTTGATCCTGGCTTCCACTCGTCTTTGGCCCAAAATCTTGACGAATCAGGTGTAAGAACTTCATCTGCAATCACAAGTTCTCCATCAACAAATCCCATTTCAAATTTTGTGTCCGCAATGATTATCCCTCGTGCTAAAGCATATTCGGCTCCCAGCGAATAAAGTTCCAGAGATTTTTGCTTTGCCAATTCAGCGATTTCATGACCAACGATATCTGCTGCTTTAGCGAATGAAATATTTTCATCATGTAACCCGTCTTCGGCTTTAGTTGATGGAGTGAATACGGGCTCAGGTAGCTTTTCAGATTCTTTAATATTTTTAGGTAAAGGGGTTCCATGCATTGTTCCATTGGATTTGTACTCTTTCCATGCCGATCCTGTGATGTAACCACGAACTATGCATTCGATTGGAAGCATTTCTACTTTTTTTACAAGCATTGATCTACCTGCAATTTCAGGAACTTGGGCACTAGCTGGGAAATCAGATAAATCTGTTGAAATGAGATGAGATTTCATTGATGTTGAAAAGTGCTGGAACCAAAATGTTGACATCGCCATCAACACTCGACCTTTATCAGGGACCGGTTGATTCATTACCACATCAAAAGCCGAAATACGGTCGCTTGTAACCATTAAATATTGGTTGTTTCCAGCATCGTAAATATCTCTGACCTTCCCTGAATATACATGAGGAAGATCTAATTTATAAGCCGGTTCTCGTATCATTGATACCTTTTAAAGTATTGGTTGGGGAATATAGTTTTCTGCTTCTTGATAGCGTTCTTTTAATGCATCGACGTCCGCTGTTACATCATTAATTTGACGCTGAACTAATCCAGTTCCTATTTCGCTTATAACCTGAACTAGTTCTTGTTCTGTTAGTGGGAAACGTTCATCTTTCCCTAAATCATGGAGAAGCATATTTTTGCCGGCATCTGAGTTTCTCAGAGCTAAAGCAGAGTTCACTGCATGTCCTTTGATGATCTCATGGGCTTCCTCTCTTCCCATTCCTTTGATGATGGCTGCGGAAAGTATTTTTGTTGTGCTGAGAAAGGGAAGATAATGGTTCAGTTCTCTTTCAATGGCCTTTGGATAGAGCCCAAAGTCATCCAAGACAGTAATGAATGTTTGCATAAGCCCGTCTATTACGAAGAAGGAATCTGGCAGTGCAACTCGTCTTACGACTGAGCAACTTACATCCCCTTCATTCCACTGATCACCAGTGAGGTCAGTAACCATTGAAAGGTACCCTTTCAAGACGACAGTCATACCACCGATACGTTCACATGATCTCATATTCATTTTATGTGGCATCGCTGATGAACCAACTTGCCCTTCTTGGAATCCTTCCGTGACTAAATCATGGCCAGCCATTAAACGAAGGGACTTCGCTAAGTTTGCTGGACCGCTCGAGAGTTGAACCAACGTGCTTATCACACTGAAATCTATTGATCTTGGATAGACCTGTCCGACGCTTCGCATGGTGTTATTAAATCCAAGATGCTTGGCGATGCTTTCTTCAAATTCTTCGACTTTTGCTTGATCACCTAATAGATCAAGAAGGTCTTGTTGAGTCCCAACAGGACCTTTGACTCCTCTCATGGGGTATGTTTGTGAAATTTGCTCAAGTGTCGTGAACGCTAAAATCATTTCTTCAGCGACATTGGAAAATCGTTTCCCCATCGTCGTTATTTGCGCAGGTACATTATGGGTTCGACCAGTTACTGGTAGCTCTGCGTATTGTTGTGCTAGGTCCGTTAACCGAGAGAGAGTCGCCACTGCGAGCATCTGGATGTGTTGGAGGCTTTCTAATACCTGTAGTTGTTCAATATTTTCTGTTAAGTCTCGTGACGTCATCCCTTTATGTATGTGTTCATAGCCTGCGAGATTACAGAATTCTTCGATCCGGGCTTTCACATCATGCTTGACGATCTTTTCTCTCTCCAGAATTGATTCAAGATCAATATCATTTTTCGTTCTTTGATATGCCGCTATAGCTTCCTCTGGTACATCAGCGCCATTTTCTTGTTGCGCTTTCAGAACGGCAATCCAAAGTTCCCGTTCAAGGAGAACTTTGTTTTCTGGTGACCAGATTTCAATAATCCGGTCACTTGCGTACCGTTCCGCTAGTACGTTCGGTATTTTCATCTATTTGCCATTTCCTCTTTGTAGATTCGAAGTTTTTCTGCGATTTCTGAATTATTAATTCCGATCATTTGAAGCACTAGAAGGGCTGCATTCTGCGACCCGTCTATGGCCACTGTTGCGACTGGAACTCCTTTTGGCATTTGTACAGTTGCATAAAGGGCATCTTGACCATTGAGCGCCCCTCCTGAGAGTGGCACCCCTACAACAGGTAGCGTTGTATGTGCAGCGACTACACCGGCGAGATGTGCTGCCATTCCAGCTCCACATATGAAGGCAACGAAACCATTTTCTCGTGCTGTTGAGACTAGGTTCACTACTTTATCGGGGTTTCTATGGGCTGAAAGAACTTTCCATTCGTATTTAATACCGAATTCTTCAAGCGTTTCTTTAGCTTTACTCATTTTAGATTCGTCAGATGTTGACCCCATTAATATTCCGACTTTCATCTAATACTCCTCTCAATGATGAATATAGCCATAATGCTTTCTCCTATCATAGATTTTTCAACTGATATCCTTAGCGATGTCTCTCCGTTTATACATGCCTTGCCACGTTATGCGGTCTGTGCTTCGGTAGGCATTGTTTCGGGCTTGTTCATGTGTTGCACCTTTCCCTGTAACAGTTATGACTCTTCCGCCGGAAGTGATTAATTGTCCTCTATCGTTTTTTGATACGCCGGCGCAGAATACTCCTTCAACTCCTGGTTGGTTGCGGGCATCGTCAAGGCCTTTAATTACCTTCCCTGTTTGTGGCGCTTCGGGGTAGCCTTCCGATGCGCATACAACAGTTACCATGACATCATCGATGAAATCAGGGGAATGTTCTATGTTTCCTTGTGCTGCCTCTTTTAGGAGGCCGAATAGGCTTGATTTCATCCTGGGAAGAACAACTTGTGCTTCGGGGTCTCCGAAACGAACATTGTATTCAAGAATTTTTGGTCCGGAGGCAGTGTTCATGACTCCTGCGTACAGGACACCTCGATAATCTATTCCTCGGGCAATCAGCGTTTGGAGAGTTGGTTGTACCGCTTCATCCATTATTTGTTTCACAAAAGCTTCTGAGACGTAAGGAATGGGGGAATATGCTCCCATTCCTCCAGTGTTAGGCCCTTCATCATTATTAAGTAAGCGTTTGTAGTCTTGTGCTGGTGTCAATGGCACTGCTCTGGTTCCATCACAGATAGCTAGTATTGATATTTCGTTTCCTATTAATCC